>Ga0256914_1003745_pt1 | contig 11842 bp, 12 predicted proteins | sample HulkmetaG_FD_191571 | JGI IMG/M metagenome (GOLD analysis project Ga0256914, IMG submission 191571) | Hydrothermal chimney microbial communities from Main Endeavour vent field at the Juan de Fuca Ridge, Pacific Ocean - Hulk | ecosystem: Environmental > Aquatic > Marine > Hydrothermal vents ...
TGTTCACTGTGAATTCCGTTCTTTCTTAGCCATTCCCCCTTTTCCCCCGGAGGAAGAGAGCACCTTTCAAGTACCAGTGTTATCTTTTCCGAAGGACTTCTTTGACTTGGGGATATTTCCTCTCCCTGTCGATTTAGATTATCGTTTTTTAATCTTAATAACCAGTTCCTGATTGTCTGTTCACTTACCCCTGTTTCTTTACTAACTTCTGCTATTGATCTGTTTTCAGGCGGCAATACTTTCTTCATTACGCTGTTCCGAAACCCAGTGCTGTATTTCATAATATAGATGACTCCTTTCTAATTGTTTTACTGTCATCTATCTTGGTATATAGGAGCCCCCTTCCGGATGTTTATTGCAGGAAACAATTACAACTTTGAGAAAAATTTTCTTAAATAAAAAGCAAAAGAAAATAAAGAGTCAAACCGCAAATTAATTAGTCCATCAGAAATATCACCAACACTTTTCTCTACCCCAACAAATACAGTAAACATATCTAAAGTTTTGCCAAACTCCATATCAGATAAAGTATCCCCAACCATAATCGACATAGTAAAATCAATTTCTGGATAATCTTTTTTTGCTTGGTACGCCATACCGGGTTTGGGTTTTCTACAATTACAGTTTTCTCCAATATCATGAGGACAAAAATATATATGATCTATTCTTCCACTAGACTCAGTAATCTTTCTCATCATCTTTTCATGTATCTCAAGCAAATCATATTCACTATACAGCCCTTTCGCAATTCCTCTCTGATTCGTGACAATGAAAATTCGAGTAAAATATTCATTGAGTATACTCAATGCTTCTAAAACATTCGGTAGGAATACAAAATCATCCCAGTCCGTTACATATCCATTCTCAATCTGTCTATTAATTACTCCATCTCTGTCTAAAAACAAAGCATTACTTTTCGAAAATATTATTTTCCATAAAATCTCTAACGGCTTTCTCATAGTCTTCTGGGACTCCAATATCGATAAAATACGAGTTAAACACCTGTCCATAAAAATTTGAAGAATTCACATAAAAAGGAATAAAATCATTTTCAAAAGAAAATCTTTCATTGAAATTCTCGACTTTATTTAAAAAATATTTTTTTGCCAGAAGATAAATGCCCCCGTTTATCAATCCTCCATTTCCGAAATTTTCCTTTCCAAAACTGATAATTTTTCCATTTCCACTAACCTTAACAGTTCCATAACGTGAATTATCCTCTACTTGTTTTAGAGCAAAAGAAACATCTGCCCCTACAGAAATATGAAAATTATAAAATTTTCTTAATTCAATATCAAAATACGTATCACCATTGATTATAAACACATTCTCATCAGAACAGTAAGCAAGAGCCTGTTTTATTGCACCACCAGTTCCCAGAGGAGTTTCTTCAATGGAGTATTCAATCTTAATACTTCCGTACATATTACCAAAATAATTCTTGATGAATTCATGTTTATAACCAACCGATAAAATAATCTTTTCAATCCAATTTCTACTCAAAAATGACAAAATATAACTTAAAAAGGGTTTCTTATTTATAAGAGCCATAGGTTTAGGAATTCCTTTAACTACAGAACGAAGACGCGTACCCAAACCGCCAGCCAAAACTATAGCTTCCACATTTCACCCCTCAAATTCTCCAACTTTTAGTACCATCTTTTGTAAAATGGAAATTCACAACATGACCATTTAATCTATTCAAAGTCCTTATAAGCTGTAATCGTTTAACAGGATCAACAACAAAGATCATAAAACCTCCCCCTCCTGCTCCACTAACTTTACCGGAATATGCTCCTGCATTAATCGCAGCAGAATAAATTTGCTCAATGTAATCATTACTTATCGAGTTAGCCATTTTCTTCTTTGCCTCCCATGATTTTCCCAATATAGCAGCAAATTTTTTTATATCGCCTCTAAGAATTGCTTCTTTCATTTCTATTGCATCACGCTTTAACTCATGCATGGCTTCGATAGATTTAATGTTTCTTCGTTTAACATTTTCCATCTGTTCACTTATGATCTTTGCTGATTCCCTAGAAGCTCCCGTATAATAGAGCACTAATGACAATTCCAATTCATCCAAAACCCAATCTTTAATGCGCAACGGATTTACAATTACCCGTTCCTCTCTATAAAACTCCATAAAATTCACCCCGCCAAAGGTAGCAGCATACTGATCTTGCCGTCCTCCACTGAATCCAATATCTTTTCTCTCTATTTGGTAAGCTAAATTAGCAACTTCATACTCACCAAGCGGTAGATTTAACCATTCGACAAAAGCCTTTAATATAGCAACAACCATGGTAGAAGAAGAACCCAAACCACTTCCAGCAGGAGCATCCGAATACGTAGTTACTCTACAATACAAAGGAAGACCATTGTTAAAATCCTTTACAATTCGATTATATACTCCTACATGTAAAGAAAAATCCTCATCAAACTTAAGCGGATATTCCCCAGAGAATTCTTTAGATTTTTCCCTATCACAAGATACAAACACGACTTTTCTTTCTTTTAGAGGTTCTACTGTAGCGTATGCGTACATATCAATAGTAGCATTCAACACCATACCACCATATTGATCACAATAGGGACTTACATCTGTACCACCACCTGCAAGACCCAATCGCAAAGGAGCTTTAGCTCTTATCATAACCTAAAACCTCATTAATTATTTTTATCACTTCATATTCATATATGGACCATGTGAAATTTTTTCTCACAAAATCCCTAGCATTTTTCTTTATATAATTAAATCTCTCAGGTCGTTCGTAAATTCTATTTATTAGACTTGCAATCTTCTCAGGTTCATCCACAACAAAGAAATCAACAGAATTTACACCCATAATAGGTTTAGCAGCGAGTGAAGAGACAATATTTATCGTCCCCAAAGCCATAGTCTCCAAAATTTTATTTTGAATACCACCTCCCGTTTGCATTGGAGCAACAATACACAGACATGCTTTTAATATTTTATACGGATCTTTCACAAAACCAGTAACTTCTACATTAGGAAACTTATTCGAAAGCTTTAAAACACGTCTAGAAGGATTGGCTCCTACAATTATAAATTTAAGATCCTTATTTATTTTGGGAAACACATTCTCCACAAACCACAAAACAGCATCTATATTAGGTTGATAATCCATTTTGCCAAAAAAAGCTATATATTTACTGTACTTATCATCTACTTTTTCGTACAAAAACAATTTTTCATTTACCCCATGAGGTATCCAAGCAACTTTTAACTGATTCCTATAATACACTGCCTCATGTTTATTAAAAAATAACGATTTATCAAATCTTTTAACACATTCTTTCTCATACTCCAATAATCTTTTAGCTTCAAAAAAATACACCAATTTCCATACAAATGATTTCGTAGTCTTTATGGAACGCGTATAATTTTGCCCTATACTGTCAGCAATATCCAGTATTTTGATTTTATTAATTTTTATCACATAATGAGCAGTCCGGATTAACGTAGCCCAAATCATAGAAAATTCATTCTTACCAACAATCGCATTTATAAATTTCGCTACCTTTGCAAAGTAATACAAATTAACCTGAATAGGTAACTTATTAAAGAAAGACTTTAAAACCGCAAAATAGCGAAAAAATTTATTATATCTAAACACAAACAGCTGTTTAACATACTTTTTTATTTCCGCTATATCTTCTGGTTTAACATCCTCAAATGTTATAACTACTAAATAAACCTCGAAATACTTCGACAAAATTTTAAGGAGGTTATAATTTTTTAACCTATCTCCTCCTATAGGAGGATAGGGGAAACGAGAAGCTAAGAATAATAATTTTCTCATATCTCTATTTCCTTAATAGCTTTCCTTATAACACTAAACCTACTAGAAAAAGGAGTAAGAAGAAAACTAATAAATTTATATATCATTTTTAACTTTTTATAACTATTTGGTAGATTCTTCTTGAAAAAATAAAATTCGCTTTCTACTTTAACTTTTATTAAAAAATCTTTTTTCTGTTTCTCTCCACTGGCTCCCACAAAATGCACAACTACTATCTCAGGAGTAAATAGAACTCTATATCCTTTTTTACGAGCTCTTAAACAGATATCTTCATCTTCACCATACATAAAAAAATTCTCATCAAATCCGTTCAATTCTTCGTAAACTTCCCTTTTGAATATCAAACTACATCCGCTCGCCCAATCTACATATTCCTCCTCTCTTTCTTTTTCCAAATTTCTCAAATAAAAGTCAACAAATGATAACTTCAAAGGGAATAACTTTAAAACTCTCAAAAGAACTCGATTGTTTCTAACAATTTCACCTGCTTTTAATAACCTCAATATTGCAACTTTTAAGTCCGTAAATTTTTGTGTATTTGGTTGAAGTTTTCCATTCGGATACCGTACTTTTGTGGCTAAAATCCCTACATTATGATACTGACTAAATATCCTCGGTACTATTTTAGAAATATTTTCTGTTTCTAAACGAGCATCATTATTTAACAAGTACAAATATTCTCCTTTAGTATGCCTAAAGCCAATATTATTTGCCTTACCAAATCCATAATTTTTATCATTACACACACATTTCAAATTAAATTTCTCTTTTTCCAACTGGGAAAAAATTTGCTGACTTCCATCATCAGAATTATTATCCACTACTACTATCTCATACTCATTTTCTGGAAGCTTATTTTTAATTGATTCTATACACCTCAAAGTAATATCTTTGTTGTTATAATTAACTATTATAAATGACACATTAACCCTATTCATAATTCCTCTCAATCCACTTTTTATACTCGCCACTCTTTACACTTTCAATCCACTTTTTATTTTTTAAATACCAATCTATGGTTAAATCCAAGCCCTCGGAAAAATCCACACTCTGTTTCCATCCCAACTCCCTCTTTATTTTTTCACAATTTATTGCATACCTTCTATCATGTCCCGGACGATCCTTAACAAAGGTAATAAGCTTCTTATAATAATCACTATCTCTGCCTACTCTTTTGGCCATCTTCTCGCACAAAACATTAACCAGCTTTATATTCTCCCATTCATTTTCCCCACCAATATTATAAGTTTCACCGCTTTCACCCTTTTTTAAGATTAGCCATACAGCATTATTATGATCCTCAACAAATAACCAATCCCTTATATTCTTTCCGTCGCCATAAACAGGTAAAGCTTTTTCCTCCAACATATTCAAAATCATCAAAGGTATTAATTTCTCGGGGAATTGATATGGCCCATAATTGTTAGAACAATTAGAAAGAGTAACAGGTATACCGTAGGTATGATGGTAGGCCTTAACAAAATGGTCGGATGAAGCCTTAGAAGCAGAATAAGGGCTTTTCGGGTCGTACGGAGTGGTTTCGTAAAAATAGCCAGTTGCTCCCAACGAACCATAAACCTCATCCGTACTTATATGATGAAACAACACATCCCCTCTATCTTTCCATACATTTCTTGCCACCTCTAATAAGGTAAAAGTCCCTATCACATTGGTATTTATAAATTCCTTTGGCCCCCAAATGGACCTATCAACATGTGATTCAGCGGCAAAATGTACCACTGTATCTATCTCATATTTATCAAAGATGTTTTTCACCCGTTCATGGTCACATATATCTGCTCTTTCAAAGAAATATCTTTTATCGCCAAACTTTTTCTCAATATCCTGTAGATTCAAAAGATTCCCCGCATAAGTTAATTTATCTAAATTGATTATTCTACCGTCAAAATCAGCCTTACTAAAAACATAGCGTATAAAATTGGAACCTATAAATCCGGCACCACCCGTTACAAGGATGTTCTTTAATTTTCGCATAATAATAACTCCTGCTAAGAAACTATACCAACTCTTCCATAAAATTTTTAAGACTATCTTCCCATTTCGGTATTTCCAAGCCCAATGTTTGTTTGATCTTTTCTTTGGACAAATAAGAATTATGTGGTCGTTCTGCCTTAGTTGGATACTGTTCTGTGGTAATAGGAACTATCCTAACCTCTCTTTTAATTAAATCATACATCTGTGCATACTCATAAATTTTTTTAGCAAATTCAAACCAATTGGTTTTTCCCTCATTAGTAAAATGGTAAATCCCATAACTGTTAGGACTTACCTCTACAAACTTAATAATAGCCCTTGCCAAATCTTTTGTGTAAGTAGGACTTCCCCACTGATCAGAAACCACCTTTACAACATCCTTCTCTTTAAACAAATTAAGCATTGTATAAACAAAATTATTGCCATTCCTGCCATATAACCACGCTGTTCGAATGATAAAATATTTATCCAGAAATTTCTTGATCCTTTCTTCCCCCTCCAATTTACTTTTTCCGTAAACTCCTATAGGATTCGGACGATCAGTTTCCAAATAGACGTCTTCTTTCTTTCCATCGTACACATAATCCGTAGATATATGAATCAAAACAGCTCCCAAATCTTTGACAATTTTTGCTATGTTTTCTACCCCCTCCGCATTAATCTTAAAAGCCATCTCATGCTCATCCTCAGCCCTATCAACAGCCGTATAAGCAGAACAATTAATAACCCACTTTACATTTCTATTCCCAACATTCTTAGCCACAAACCCATCGATAACCCCATAATCAGTTATATCAACTTCTTTATCAGTACCAAGATACTCCCACCCTTTTTCACGTAAGAGACCCTCTACATCTCTCCCTAGCATTCCTTTATTACCTATTAACCAAATCATAACCTTATAAAATCCTCGTAAAACTCATCTTCTTTATCTTCATGACGTATCTCATCAACCGGTTCCTTTTTGCCCCATCCAGCAAACAGTTTATCGGGATAATTTATAACCATCCCCCTCGTCAGCTTAGAAATATTTCTGTAAGCATGAACCACACCTGGAGGTACAATTACAGTTATCGGATTATCCTCTCCACCAAAGACAACCATCCTGTTCATGTAAGTTTCACTGTTTTCTCTATTATCCCACAGACAAATCTTAAAATTCCCGGGGCCTATAAAAGCAAAGATATCCGTTTGAGCCTGATGCTCGTGAGGTCCCCTTGCAATACCAGGTTCCGTATAGGAAACATAACTCATTTCCGGTCTTAGGCCCTCTGGTAAGCTATCAATTCTAAACGTCTCTGTCAGAAATCCTCTATCATCTACGTACTTAACAAGCCTCATAACATTAACGCCTTGAATTTCTCCCTCTTTAAACCTCATACTTTCGACCTTCCTTTAGAACTTTAAGCAAATATTCACCATATCCGGATTTTTTTAAGGGCTCAGCAAGTCTCTCTAATTGGGTCGAATCAATGTACCCCATCCTATAAGCAATCTCTTCTATACACGAAATTTTAAGACCCTGCCTTTCCTCTATAGTTTTTATAAACAAAGTTGCATCTACCAAAGATTTATGAGTACCTGTATCAAGCCAAGCATATCCTCTGCCTAACAATTTAACCTTTAATTCATTCTGTTTTAAATATTCTTTATTAACATCTGTTATTTCTAATTCTCCTCGAGCCGAAGGCTTTATTCTTTTAGCAATTTCTACAACCTTCCTATCATAAAAGTACAACCCGACAACGGCATAATTTGACTTAGGCACCTCGGGTTTCTCTTCTATAGAAATAACATTACCACTATCATCAAACTCCACAACACCGTATCTTTCCGGATCATCAACATAATACCCAAATACAACAGCCCCCTCCCTTAGGGCAGCAGCCTCTCTTAACATCTCGGGCAATCCGTGACCATAAAAAATATTATCCCCCAGCACCAAACAAACATTATCATCACCAATAAAGCGTTCTCCAACCAAGAACGCATCTGCTAATCCTCTGGGTTTCTCTTGAATAGCGTAAGAAAATGATAAACCAAGTTGATCACCTGTTCCAAACAATTCTTTAAACCTAGGTATATCCTGGGGAGTAGAAATTATTAGTATCTCCCTAATACCAGCGAGCATCAACATCGACAAAGGATAATAAATCATCGGTTTATCATATACAGGCAAAAGCTGCTTACAAATAACGTTCGTTATAGGATAGAGACGGGTACCTGCCCCCCCTGCTAAAATTATTCCTTTCAAGAAGACCTCCTATAAAACACATCTATTTGTATTTGTTATCTTTTTCTCACAACCCCTCTAACCATTCTAATTAAGGAGCTAATGATATCAAATACTTCTCTCTAATAACTCCAAAATCATTCATTTACAAAATTCAACCATCTTGATAAATCCCTGCCAATCAATCCCTCTAAATTTTTAATATCCTCAGCAAAATAACCAATTAAACAATCAAACTCTTTCTTCGTCAATCGTGTTGTTACTGGTTTAAATATCATCCGCTTAATGTTTCTTTTTATGTTTTCCGGTACACCATGAAAAAATCTCCCAATGCCCAATTTAAAAGAAATTTCATTCAACAATTCAAATCTGGGAATTTGAGCTGAATTATATCTTTCCGAGACATCTACAGTTCTCTGTTTTACCCCCAAAAAATCAAATAAATCCATCAATACATTCAATGTATCATTTTTAAATTCCTCAAATAAAATTATTTTAACATCCTCCAAAGGAAACAAATCTAGATATCGCTTAACTTGCTCATAATACAAACCCAGTTCTATATACAAATGAGAGATACCCCATCCTTTAGAACTGGCACTAATATCTTCCTTTACCACACATAAAAAGTCGCCCCTCACTATTCCTGTTCGTAGGTCCATCAAATAATGAGAAAACGCCCGCTCGACAGGATTTCTTAAAATGATAATTATTTTAGCATTCGATACACAATTCCGAATTTCTTTAGCCGCTGCTCTTGAATATAAATAGCTAACACTGGCTTCACCAATGGCCTTATAATTTTGAGCATCCTCAAACAATCGTAAATAATCTTCAAACTTCTCAATATAGGCTAAAGGTAAATTTCTAAGAGGTTTACTTTTAAAGTATCTCTCAAAATCCACAAACGCATTCTTTTTATACAGTTTATTGAAATTTGCATATTTTATATCTTTCGAAAAATAGTGAGGTTCTTTTATGGGAGACATATAAATCTCCTCATGCTGTCTAAAATAATTATATAACGATGTTGTCCCTGCTTTGGCTGCTCCTACTATAAAAAAATTAGGTAAAATCACAATCTTACATTCACCTCTCGTGTACAACTACGGTAATACATTGAATCTATATACGCTAACCAAAACCACAGATAGACAAATGTAAAATTCCCCATACTAAATATATAGCCAAAAAAAATACTGATTAAAGAAGCTTTAGCTACTTCTTTATATTTACTGCTCTCAGCAACAATTGTTCTATCTATCAATCTAAATGCCGTAATAAAAACTTTTAAATAAATAAGAAACGCCCCAACCCCCCCATAAACCAAAATCTTCCCAAAATTTGAAGTCAAAACGCCACTTCCTCTTTCTTTTATTCTTAAAATCATATCCACAATACCAGGCGGTAAAAAATCATTAAGATAAATTGAATCTCCTCCAAATCCATATCCTATAATAATTCTAGAATTAAAAACATGTGTTATTGGCCCCCAAAATGAATAAAATTTATCAATAAAAGTTGTGGACATTCTACCTCCAGAAAACACCATACCTAATACTCTAAACATATACGTATCTGGAAATAAAAAATAACTTAAAACTAAAACACTCACCATTACTAAAAAAGTGAATAGCATAAAAAAATATTTTCTAGAAAACAACAAGTACAAACTAGTGAATACTATAAATAACAGTATTGCAGTAAAACTAATAGTTCCTATGAAAGTTGAGAATATTAAAAAACTAAATATGTAAAATTGTTTTTTCCTTAACTCTTTCTTATAAATAACTAATAAAGGAAGTAAAACAAGTATTATAAACTTCCCATACGATGAAGGTTCTGCACACAAGCCACTCACTCTAAAACTGGTTACAGAATAATTCATAATCAAATTTCTTATAGCAAACACAATGTTAAACAAATATTGCTTTCTAAAAACAAAATATAGCAAATGGATAAATGCAATACCTAAGGAAGGTAAAAATCCTATAAACACCGGTTTCCACCAGTCATCTCTTTTCATAACAATAGCACGTCTTAGAACAATATATGTCATACCCCCCCATATAAAAGCAACAAACTGTCTTACAAAAGTTGAGATTCGCAAAGGATTATTCAAAGTTTTCACATCACTTATTAACATAAGAAAAGAAATCAAAACCATAAACACAAAGAAAGCCATCGTAGTTTTAAAAAGAGAAGTTATATAACTTTTATCTATAAAAAATATAAAAAACCCTAATACTAATAAACTTACCAAGGGCATATATTCCGTTCTAACCAAAAACTTGACACTGTCATAAGAAAGCGATAATAAAACCAAGGTTGATAGACTTATAAGAAATGATCTATCATTCAACACCCACTGAGTTGATGAATCAGATGTGCAAATTTTTCTATCTTTCATAGAATTTCCGAGACTGTAAAGTTATCTGTGTAAATCTCCTTTTTCACCTTTTTTATACATAGACAAATTTACTTAAACGCTCCTCAAAATATATATTAAGCTGAGAATATATAACAGCCCAGTTCCTGATTTTCATCGTCCATTTCTTACTAATATCACTAATAGCAAGATAAAGCAATTTAAAAAGGGCATCTTCATTTGGGAAAATAGCCCTGGTTTTTGCTACTTTTTTGATACCACTATTCAGACTTTCAATAGGATTGGTGGTGTAAATGAGGGTTCGTATTTCCTGAGGATATTTGAAATAGGTGGCAAGCTCTCCCCAGTTCTTTCTCCATGAGGCTGCAATATGGGGATACTTTTTATTCCACCTCTTCTCAAAATCATCAAGGTAAGAAAGAGCCTCCTTCTCAGTGGCAGCTTTGTAGATACTCTTAAGATCACGGGCAACAGTTTTACGCTCCTTCCAGGAAACATATCTTAATGAGTTTCGTATCTGGTGTACTACACACCGCTGTATCTCAGCCTGGGGAAATACCGAACGAATGGCATCTGTTATACCTGTTATTCCATCCACAGAAAAGATTAATATATCCTGAACGCCTCGGTTCTTAAGCTCATTTAATACCGTAAGCCAGAACTTCGCCGATTCTGTCTCAGATATCCATAACCCAAGCACCTCTTTATTACCCTCAAGATCAATACCCACTATGGCATATATAGCTACATTCCTTACTTGCCCCTCTCTCCTCATCTTCAAAAATATTGCATCCATGAATACTATTGAATATATCTCCTTCAAAGGCCTTGCCTGCCATTCCTTAGCCCTCTCAAGTACTTTATCTGTTATCGTACTTACCGTTTCTGCTGAAAGCTCATACCCATATATATCCTCTATATGGGCCTGTATGTCCCTCGTAGTCATCCCCTTCGCATACATCGATATGATCTTTTCTTCTAATCCACTAATATCCCTCTGCCTCTTCTTTACAACAGCAGATTCAAACTCACTCTTACGATCCCTCGGTACTTCTAAATCTATCACTCCAAACTTCGATCTTATTCCCTTCTTTGTATACCCATTCCTCGAATTGTCCACTCCCTTGGATTTGTAATCATATTTCTCATATCCAAGAAAATCTGTTAACTCGCCATCAAAAAGACTTTCAAGAACCTCTTTACTAATTTCTCGCATGAAATCATTGAAGTCATCAAGGTTTTTGACTTTCCTCTCTTTTAGAATCTTTTTTAATTCTTCTCTTTTAAACATTTTTGACCTCCAGTAATTTCTTTATCGGCCACTCGGCGGTTCCTCCAAGTGGTACTACTGGAGATTTACACAGTTTATATTACACTCCCATGAATAATCATTCCATT
>Ga0256914_1003746_pt1 | contig 11841 bp, 14 predicted proteins | sample HulkmetaG_FD_191571 | JGI IMG/M metagenome (GOLD analysis project Ga0256914, IMG submission 191571) | Hydrothermal chimney microbial communities from Main Endeavour vent field at the Juan de Fuca Ridge, Pacific Ocean - Hulk | ecosystem: Environmental > Aquatic > Marine > Hydrothermal vents ...
TAAAAAACTATATTAATAAGGTGTGAATATTAAAACAAAATTTAAAGAGTTCTTTCACCATTATGGATACCTTGAACTGGAACAAGCCATGGAGCTTTTTTCTATTTTTGGTGGCATAGAGGAGAAGATAGAGCTAGATTTACTTGATGACATTGAGACACTTATTCGTTTTAATTTTGTTGAGAGATATCAAGAGTTCAAAGAGCTGTTGCGTCCCTCTTATCTACTAGAAGAGCCTTACCGATATCTTCTCATCGCCATTGCACGAGGTGATGGACGACTCTCAAATGTATTTAGAAAAGCAAAAGTAGGAGAGAGTCTTGGTCTAACTCTAGTAGATGAACTGGTCAAGTTAGATATTATAGAGCTAGAGGCCTCACGAGAAGCCCCCCTAAAAACCCATCCAAACCAAAAACTTGAAAAATCATTACGCTCTTATAAAATAGAGTCAAAAATCCGATTTAAACAACCATTTCATCGCTTTTGGTTTGGCTTTGTTGAACCCTATGCTAAAAATTTAGAAGCAAAACAATCACAACGCTTCTTTGAAAACTTTGAGCAACATTTCTCACGACTAAACAGCCTAGTATTTGAACAACTCTCCAATGATTTACTCGGTATCTACTACAACAACCAAATCATCAATGATGGTAGCTATTGGGATAAAAACTCTGAATTTGACATCCTTGCAAAGACTAGAAATGGTAAAACTATTGTGGCAGAGTGTAAATATAAAAACAGACGTGTCTGTAAAAATGAACTCTCCAAACTCAAACAGAAAGCAGAAACCTCAAATCTACAAGCCGATACCTTTGTCCTATTTTCTAAAAATGGATTTTCCAATGAGCTGGTAAGTCTTAAAGATGACAATCTGATACTTTTTGAGATAGATGATTTTAAAAGACTACTGTATGAAGAGGATAAAGAGAAGAGGATAGATAGAAAAAGATAATAGATAAAAAAGATAATAGATAAAAAAGATAATGTATATTTTTGTAACATAGTTTTTAATATGTTATAAAAAGTATATGCTTATAAAAGTTATAATTTAACTTTGGCTATAATTGCCACGTTATTACGAAGTGATAAGTAGGGAAACAGGTCAGATTTATCTGCTTGTTGGCATCTTTTGTAAAAAAGTTGTTTACGCTATCCGAACGGACTTTGAAACGCAGTCAAGGGAGACTTAAAGCCCATAATTTTAAGGATATAAAATGAAAAAGTTTTTCTTACTTTTCTTAGCACTTGGTGCTGTTGCGTTTGCTGATGCAGACGGTGAATCTATGATTAAAGCATACTCAGTAGTTGCTGCTGGTGTTGGTCTTGGTCTTGCTGCACTTGGTGGAGCTATCGGTATGGGTCATACTGCTGCTGCTACTATTGCTGGTACTGCACGTAACCCTGGTCTTGGTGGTAAATTGATGACTACTATGTTTATTGCTCTTGCGATGATTGAAGCACAGGTAATCTATACACTGGTTATTGCTCTTATTGCTCTTTATGCTAACCCTTTCCTAGGATAGTCGTTAGTTTAAGAACTAAATAAGCTTAGAGTGGTATAATGCCACTCTAATTCCTCATAGACAGGTTCCGATAAGCCTTTTAAGTTATCAAAATGCACCAGTGGTGGAACGGTAGACACGCGGGCTTGAGGGGCTCGTGCCTTAGGGCGTGGAAGTTCAAATCTTCTCTGGTGCACCATCTTTTTAACTCAATTTATAAATTAATTTTAAATCAGTAGGAAAATCCTACCAATCTATCAGAGAATATACCGAGTGCTATCCTCATCATCCACAAGTTTATCAAGCTTCTCTTCAATAAGAGCCTTGTCCACTGTGACTTTTTGACCTGCAAACTCATCTGCATTGAAACTGATGTCCTCTACGATACGTTCCATAATGGTGTGTAGTCGTCTGGCACCGATATCTTCAGTTTTTTCATTGGCAACGGCTGAGTATTTGGCAATGGCTCTTAGGGCATCCTCTTCAAATATTAGCTCCACATCTTCAACACCCATAAGTGCTGTATACTGCTTGATAAGTGAGTTTTTAGGCTCTGTCAATATTCGATAGAGTGCCTCTTCATCCAGTGAATCAAGCTCAACTCTTAGGGGAAAACGACCTTGAAGCTCTGGAATCAAATCACTTGGTTTACTAAGATGAAAAGCACCTGCTGAGATAAAGAGAATATGGTCTGTTTTTACCATACCGATTCGTGTCTGTACGTTTGACCCCTCAACAATAGGAAGTAAATCTCTCTGAACCCCCTCTTTGCTTGGATCTTGGCGTGAGCTAGAGTTGGCAGGGACGGCTATCTTATCTATCTCATCTAAAAATACGATTCCCCCCTCCTCTATCTTTTTGAGTGCCAAATCTTTGAGCTTCTCTTCATCAAAAAGCTCTTCACTCGCCTCAACAGCCAAAATAGTTTTTGCCTCTTTGACGGTGACCTCTTTTTTCTTGCCTTTTTTATTCAGTCCACCAATCACTTTAATAATAGACTCTTGTACATTGGCCATCTCTGGGGGAATATTACCTCCAGCACCCATCACATCAATGGTTGGAGAGGGCATATCTACCTCTATCTTTAGATGATCAAGCTCACCCTTTTCAAACTTTTTCTGCATTTTGGCAAATGAGATTTCATAATCAGCCTGTTTTTGTTCACTCGCCCCTGTAGGAAGAGGTGGCAGAAGTTTCTCTATGATTTTATTTTCAATATAAGCTTCTATCTTCTCTTGATTTAACTCATTTTGGTCTTCTCGTACAAGCTGTAAGGCATTGGCTGATAAATCACGAATCATCGACTCAACATCACGACCCACAAAACCAACTTCGGTAAATTTACTCGCTTCAACTTTGACAAATGGCAGACGCATCATGGTTGATAAACGTCTTGCTATCTCTGTCTTACCCACCCCTGTGCTACCAATCATCAAGATATTTTTTGGCATAACATCTTTTTGAAGTTCAGGGTCGAGTTGTAACCGTCTATAGCGATTACGCAGAGCCACTGCAATGGTTTTTTTGGCATTACCTTGACCAATAACGTATTTATCTAAAAATGAGACAATCTCTTTTGGTGTTAAATTTGTTGGGATTACAGTACTCACTTAAAGCTCCAATAGTTTTATATTTGTGTTGGTATAGATACAGATTTCACCTGCAATGGTCAAACTCTCTTTTACCAACTCTTTTGCTGATAGGTCAGCGTGTTTATCCAAAGCTCTAGCTGCAGAAATAGCATAGTTTCCACCACTTCCAATAGAGGCAATCTTGCCATCTTCTGGCTCAACCACATCACCTGTTCCTGTCAAGATAAAGATATGCTCCTTATTTAGAACCAACATCATAGCCTCAAGTTGTCGGAGATGTTTATCTTTTCGCCACATCTTAGAGAACTCAATCACTGATTTTAAAATGTCCCCTTTTTTATCATTTAAAATGTTTTCAAACATATCAAAAAGGTTAAATGCATCGGCTGTGCTTCCTGCAAACCCTGCTAAAATCTGCCCTTTATACAAAGAGCGAATTTTGGTGGCATTTCCTTTGAGGATGGTATCCCCAAAGCTTACTTGACCATCACCACCAATAACGGCATTATCCTTACCTTTATAGGCAAGAATTGTTGTTGCATGAAACACCCTACTCTTCCCCTACAATCTCTACGGTTACTGTAGCGTGAATCCCGTGACCGAGTTTAATATCTACTTTATGCTCACCGATAGTTTTCAGGGCTTTTTTTAGCTCAACTATCTTTTTATCAATTTCGATATCCATCTGCTCTTTAATCGCTTTGGCAATATCATCTTTACCCACAGAGCCTTGGATTCCAGCAGGGGCTAATTTCTTTTTGATGATAACGTTTTTAGTCCCTAACTCTTTTTCCTCTTTTGCAAGACGAGCCAAAGTCTCTTTTAACTCTTTCTCCATACGCTCTTGCTCTGCTTTCCAGTGTGCTACAACATCGGGGGTTGCTAGTTTTGCCAAGCCTTTTCCGATTAGAAAATTCTGACCGTAACCATCTTTAACTTCTTTGATTTCACCTTTTTTTCCTAGGCTCTTTACATCTTTTATTAACAATACTTTCATAATTAAGTCCTTAATTTCATAATTTAGAATTTTAGCAAGTTTTGTTTATAAATAAGATATAATTTTATTATTAATATTTTAATTATAAACGCGATATGTTATATATAATTAATTATTATTACTATATAATGTCAATTCAATGAAAAAATTAATTTATTACCTATCAGAAAGCACCTACTCTCCTACTGTTAAGAAAAAAGTAGTGAAAGAGCTTTACCTTTTTATACCAAAAACATCTATAACCATGCTGTTTCTATCTCTGCTGTTTGTCTATATTTTCAAATCTCAAATCGAAAACGGTACTCTCTTGGCTATTTGGTTTATAATGATTAATCTTTTAAGTCTCTTTAGAATCTATGATTATATTGATTTTAAAAAACAAAAGTACCCAAATACAATAAAGTATTATAATAAATTTTATATAAAAGCCATAATAAATGCCATTCTTTGGGGAATCATACCTCCTCTATTTATGCAACAGGTAGACTATCACCATCAGTTGGTCATAATTATTTTCTTAATCGGTTTTTCAGGGGGGGTCTCAGGATTTGTTCTTGATTTTCGTATCTCTTTTCCCTTTATATCCCTACTTCTACTTCCACTCCTCTCTACTCTCTATTTAATGGATGTGGGAAATAGCCTCTTCCTGCAAGAGCTTATACTTCTATTTTATATCCTCCTTATGCTTTCAAGTAAACACCTCAATAGACTATTTTTTGAAACTTTTCAAAATGAAGAGCGTTACCATAAGGCTGAAAAAAATTTGGAATTAAAAGAGAAAAAACTCTCTTCTTTACTTGGTCAAGCCCCAATAGGTATCTTTTATTATAATAAAAATCTAAAAATCATTAACCACAATGAACTATTTTATAAAATTTTTGGGCTAGAGAGAGATATTATTGGTTTTAATCTAAAAAAACTAAAAGATAAAATAGCCGTACAACTGATGGAAAATGTCCTATTAGATAAAAAAGCTGAACAGCATATGGGTTCCTATAATTTCTCTTTCCAAGAAAAAAAGCTTTGGGTAGAACTAAAATGCTCTACTCTTTTAGATGATAAGGGTAGTGTTATTGGAGGAATTGGTATTCTTGAGGACAAAACTGCTGAACATAAAAGCTATGAAAAGATTAACTACATCTCTCTACATGACTCACTCACAGGGCTACCCAATAGACGCTACTATAAAAATTTTATGCAAAGACTTATTCGCTCTCCAGAAAACCATTTTTCTTACTCACTACTCTTTTATATGGACTTAAATCACTTCAAAGCAATCAATGATACCTTTGGTCACTCTGTAGGAGATGAACTCCTTCTAAGTGTTGCCAACAGGTTTAAATCCATCAAAATTCAAAACTCTCATCTTGGACGTTTGGGAGGAGATGAGTTTATTTTAGCAATTCCCTACATCTCCAAGAATAAAATCCATGCAAAAAAAGAGGCAATTATCATTGCCAACCGCATTAAAAATCTCTTTCATACTGTTTTTGAAATTGATGGGCTTGATCTTTATATGACCACGAGCATCGGTATCGTTATTATCGAACCCAAAACAGATGATATTAACAATGTCATTAGACAAGCAGATATGGCGATGTATCAAACCAAAAGAGAGGGACGAGATAATATTAGCTTTTATGATAAGAAACTAGATATAGAACAACAAGAGCTTACCTCTTTGCAACATGATTTAAATCATGCCCTTCTCAATAATGAGCTTGAACTCTACTATCAACCTATCGTCAGTATCTCTAATGATAAACTAAATGCTGTTGAGGCTCTTATCCGTTGGAATCACCCAGCCAAAGGCTTAATAATGCCTGACCGATTTATCCCTATGGCGACAGAGTCTGGACTCATCAACAAACTGGGTTGGTGGGTAGCAGATGATGTCTGTAGGCAGTTAGCCTTATGGAAAAAAGAGAACCGTCTAAACTTTGAGTATGTAGCAATTAATATCAATGCAAGACAACTCCATGAGGTCAACTTCTCTCAACATATGGAGGAGTGTATTCTCAAACATAATATCAATCCCTCCTTTGTAAAACTTGAAGTGACAGAGACCACGCTAATAGATAATTTTACCAAGACCCAAAAAATTATAAAAAACCTACAGAGTAGAGGAGTAGAGTGTAGTATAGATGATTTTGGAACAGGATATTCCTCGTTATCCTATCTTAAAAAACTCTCATTTAAAGTTTTAAAAATAGACCGAATATTTACAGCTGAAATTTTAACCAACCCTGACAATCAGACACTCATCAAGAGTATTATCGCTATTGGACATCAATTTAACTATACAATTATTATAGAGGGGATAGAGACTCAGAAGCAAAGAGAGAAAGTTATGGAGATAAATGATACCGTCTCCTATCAAGGATTTTTGTGTAGTCGTCCTATCCCTGCTAAAGAGTTTGAAAAGAATTTTTTGTAGAATACGTTTAATAATATAAACGGTCAAACTACTCAAACTCCCGATAGAGAACCTCGTCTTTAAAATAACCCTCTTTAAACATCCATCGGTATATTTCTGCAGCAATTGGTCCTGCCGTACTTCCTCCATGTCCTCCATGTTCTACTAGAACAGAGACCACATATTTAGGATTTTTATAAGGAGCATAGGTAGTTAACCACGCATGAGAACGGCTATAGTAGTCCAATTGTGACTCTAACATTCTTTTCTTTTCCCCTTGTGGGATGGAGACTACCTGTGACGTTCCTGTTTTACCTGCTATTTTGATGGGAAGCCGTGACATGGCTCGTCTTGCTGTTCCTCTTGAGGAGTTACAGACATCATACATCCCTTTTCGTATGGTCTGAAGATAATGCTCACTGTGTTCTGCCTCTTGATACTCTGGTGAGACTATATTTCCATCTACTTTATGTGCTAAGTGTGGTGTTGGAAGCTTTGATGTTGCCAAAAATGCAGTATAACGGGCAATTTGAATGGGTGTTACCAAGTCATATCCTTGTCCAATAGAGGCGATAATCGTCTCTCCAAGGAACCAAGATTTTCCATATCGTCGCATCTTCCAACCCTTATTTGGAATCAATCCTGACTTCTCTCCAGGTAAATCAATCCCTGTTTTAACTCCTAAGCCATAGTTATTAAGATGTTTTGACATCTCATTAATACCAACCTGTAGACTCTTATTATAGAAAAATACATCACAACTCTCTCTGATTGCTTTTCGTAGAGGAACCGTACCATGTCCATGTTTAGACCAACATCTAAACTTATGTCCATTTTTACCAATTTTGATGTATCCCTTACAGTATTCACTTCTGTCCATAGAGGTTTTTCCAGATTGTGCAAATGCCAATGCCATTCCCATCTTGATGGCTGAACCTGGGGGATAACGTCCTGAAACAATTTTATTGGTAAAAGGGTGATTAAAATCACTAATTAACTCTTTCCAATCTTTTGAGGAGATACCCCCCACAAAAAGATTTGGATCATAAGAGGGGTAGGAGACGGCAGCCAATACATCTCCATTGACATGCATCACAACAGCAATTCCAGATTGGTCTACAAAAAGTTCATTGATTTTCTTCTGCAATCGCAAATCAATATTTAACTCTAAGTTTCGATCCTCTATTGGTTCCTTTTTTTCCATCTCAGAAACCTCTTCATTGGTAGCACTCACCTTCACCATACGATACCCAAGCTCCCCTTGAAGGACCTTATTATACTTTCTCTCTAATCCTGTTCTTCCTACCACACCTACTTTATCTACTACTGTATCTTTTTCATTGTCACGTTTATTTGATCTTCCGACATACCCTACAATATGTGTGGCTAAACTCCCTGCTGGATAATAACGTTTGGTCTCAGACTCAATCTCCAAAAGTTTATTAAATGTCAACTTAGGATAAGCACCAATCATATCTTCTCTGGAGATAAAATCTATAATCTTAATAAATCTATGATTATACGCAGAGTTCTTTTTAATATATTTTTTTAAAATTTTCGTCTTATTTTGATCTGGAAACTCTTTGACAATACTGTCAATAGTACGATGAAGATCCTTACTATCTTTTCTTAAATGCGGTGCAATTTTAATAGAAAAACCAATCTTATTAACAGCTAAAAGTAGCCCTTTTCTATCTAATATCTCCCCTCGAATAGGCTTAATAAAATATTTTCTTGATATGTTTATCTGTGCCAACTTATCATAATATGGTCCCGACTGAACACTAATTTGGTAGATTCTAGTAATTAACATAATCCAAAAAATAATAAAAACAACAATAACAATTGTAAATCTCATAGCAGTATTCCTATCATAAAATCAATAATAATATAGAATATCAACGTACTATCAGCCACAATTCTATTAAGAGAAAAGATAAAATCATACATAAATAGAGAGCTATAATAGAGTATATCAATAAAAATAATCAGAAAAAGTGCCAAACATTTTTTACAATTTATAATTAGTTTTGCAGAGGGATAGATAAGGATATAAACCAATACGACAATGATGAGTGAGAGTAGAAGAGGTAGACCTGCATTAAAATCCAAGTTAAGAAGATAAAATATACCTAAAAAAGTATATAGCTTATTTTTTTCCATATTATAGATGACAAACACTCCTACTATCCCAATTAGTGGAGGTAAAATGGTATAAATAGAGGTCAACATCGGATAGAAAATAGCAAAAATCAACAAAAATACCCATATTAAGGATTTTGGATTTTTATCCCTCAAAAATCTATTTCTACTCATCTATGCATCCACCTTATAAACCAATGAGACCTCATTACAAACAGGAAAATGGATACATTTAATACAATCTGCCCATATTTTATGCTCAGGAATACTCTCTTTTGAAATTTCAATAAAACCCAGTTTCATAAAAAATATAGGAAGATAGGTCAAGACCAATACATCCTCTTGAACCCCTAGTTTTTTTGCTTCATCCAGTGCAAAAAGAACTATATTTTTACCTATATTTTCCCCTCTATAATTAGCTGATACAATCAAGCTTCTTATCTCTGCTAAACGCGGTGAATGAATATGTAAGGCACCATAACCTACCACTTTATCTTCATCTTTTGCCAAAACATAAGAACGAATATTGGATGAGACTTCATCTTCAGTTCTTTCTAAAATAACACCATCTTTCACATCTTGAGATACAAGCTTTTGCATCTGTGGAATATCAGAAAGTTTTGCCTTTACTAACTCGACCATTCAGTAATTCCAAAAATATGTTCAAATATTCTCTGATGCACTCTATCATAACCATAACGTTTAGAGTTACTAAGCGTTATACAGTTAGGAAACTCTTTTTTAAGTGCTGTTTTCTCTTTCATATTGAGCTTGTCTATCTTGGTAAAAACATCCAAATAGAGTTGATCTCCTCGTTTAAACTCGGAGACATATTTTTGCACATCTTCATCTATCTGTGCATGGGGATGACGGGCATCTCGCAAGTGAATAAAAACACGAATAGAGACACGATGCTTGATAAACTCTACTAGGTTTTTTTGCCAAACACTTTTTAAATCTTTGGATACTTTGGCATAACCAAACCCTGGTAAATCCACAAAACGAATATTCCAGTCTCGCTCATCATATCTATAACGTATATCAAAAAAGTTAATAAGCTGTGTCTTTCCTGGGGTTGCTGAACTTTTTGCTAAATTTTTTCGAGAGGTCAAACCGTTGATGGTTGAACTTTTTCCGACATTGGAGCGTCCTAAAAAAACTACTTCACTGATGCTATCATCAACAGAGTCTCCTAGGGCTTGTGCCGATTTCATAAAGTCTGCGTTTATTATTCTTGGTGTCATTATTGTCTGTCCTCAATCTCAAATCTAAAATGTACAGGTTGTGTGTCACTGCCCTTAATATCAGCCAATCCTGTATTTAAATCCAAGGATATGACCGATGCTGATATTTTTCTATTGTTGGTTAAATCCTCTAACACCACATCTCCCGAGAAATAATACATGGAACTATTGGGTGAATACTCTATCTTTCCTGCTTTACCTCTATAGTGAATGCCATTTTCAATCAAATCAAACATCACCCCACCATTCGCCTCATAGCGTGTGGCTTTTTTCTTCTTATTGAAATGAACAATGACCTGTGAGGCAGAAAAACTATTCTGACCCTGTTGAATATGAGCATTTCCTTCAAAGTAAGCGACTTTGGTTAAGTCCTCTGCGTGAAAATGGTCAGCTGTAATATCTATCTCTTCAGCCGTAGAGAAAACTGGAAAAATTATAAAAGTAATAAAAAATAGTATTAATATCTTTTTCATATATATCACCCTTTTTTTATATTTTTTAGCGACAGTATATCTAGTTTTAACAAAAAACTTTTATGGTAAAGACCGAAATCACAAGATTTTGAGAGTTTTTTTTAAATATCAAACGAAATAAAAATACAAAACGCTATAATGCAAAATTAAATTCAATAAATAAGGGTAGATATGAATGGAGAAGAACATCTCATTGAGCATATGATGAATCCACAAAACTATGGTAATTTGCCAGAGCATAACAGCATAGGAATGGGGAAAAATCCACAAAACGGGGAGAAGGTAGCTATCTATCTCAAAGTAGTAGAAAAAGAGGGTGAGCCATTTATAGAGGATATAAATTTTCAAGCCATTGGGTGTAGTACCACCATTGTAGCAGGGTCAATTATCACCTCAGAGGCAAAAGGCATCACTTTTTCAAGAGCCGAAGAGCTTATCTCTGTCACCATTGGAATGCTTGATAATGTTCCTCCTGAAGATGCTGCGTGTTCAGAGATGGTAGCCCTTGGACTTAAAGCCTCCCTTGATACCTATAGAGAGCGTCAAAAAGACCCTCGATTTCCAATGATAAGTTATCACATTAGTAATGACTGTACACCACAAGAGCAAGAGAATCAAGAAATAGAGGAAAAGAGATAGATGAACATTTTATTTAAAGAGATACACGAACTATGGTTAGCCACACAATTTACAGGATTTATGTCACAAACCAAAAGCAGACAAGAGCTTTATGAGTTCTCAAATATCATATTTAAACACCTAACGTGGATAGAGAATGATTTTGTCAAAAAAGATATCGCCTACGGCTATGACATCCCTCAAGTGCCTATTAAAGTTACCCATATCTCTGTAATGATAAATGACCTCATCAGACGAATAGAGGCGATAGAGGAGAAGTTAAGTAGCTGTGATGATGAGCATATTACTTTTAGAATGAAGAGTGATTTAGAGTATATCACATCGATACTAAAAACACTTCCCGAAGAGGAGGTAGAGAGTGCTTTTGATAGTAACAGAGCGTATCCTAATATCGAGCTTACCACCACGGCTAGAGACGCATTGACTGTATTTTTATTTGAAGAGATTTACAAAGAGTATGAGCTTATTTTGGTCTACAACTACTCAAAAGCCAATAGTAACAATGCCTTTTTAAACCGTATTTTTCAGATTTTAATAGATGAGTCATTCTTTCACCTTAGAAGTTTTGGTCAGATGATGGCAGATATGGGGATTTTATCTGTTCCTAGAAGCCTGATGGAGGAGATTTATAAGTTTGATGACTTGGAGCAGTTCTTAAAAGATGGAATAGAAGAGGAGAAAGGTGCAAAAGAGGAGTGCAAAAAATTGGCACAAGCTGTCTCTGATAGCTCTGAACATTTTGCTTCCTTCTTTATGTTTATCAACAACCAAGAGAACTATCACATCGCCCTTATGGAAGAGGCGTTAGCGTATATCAACAAGAAATAAAAATAAAA
>Ga0256914_1003747_pt1 | contig 11840 bp, 11 predicted proteins | sample HulkmetaG_FD_191571 | JGI IMG/M metagenome (GOLD analysis project Ga0256914, IMG submission 191571) | Hydrothermal chimney microbial communities from Main Endeavour vent field at the Juan de Fuca Ridge, Pacific Ocean - Hulk | ecosystem: Environmental > Aquatic > Marine > Hydrothermal vents ...
GGATACTCCCATATCACATTGCGCTTATAGATGAATGGATTGAAAAAATATTCCCAGTAATCAGGCGTGTCTGAAACATCCAGATTTATGGTTTCTGATTTCAGGATTGTTCCTGTATCATCCTTGAAAATCAGATCAACCGAATTGGCCTCAACTTCCAGCAAAGCCACATTATCAGTCAGGCCGCTATTCAAAACTACTGTGAAATCAACATCAGATTCCGTCTTTGTGTTGATGAAACTGTCAAACATTTTCCAGCGATTGGTGGCTGAAATGAGCGTCCAAACAGTTGCGCTGTCCGGCGGATAGTTGCCTGTATTGAGATCAGCTGTTGACTCATATATTTCATGCGGCGTCCTGTCTGTAATGCCATCGCTTTCATATGCCACGATTACCCTGTCACCTGTATTGTATGTAGCCGCAGCATCATACAGAGCATACTCATCCTCTGGAATGGTAGACGAAACAAGAGATATATCAGATGGTTTTATGACACGCATGTTACTACCAGATCACCGTCAATGGTGTCCCACTTATCAAGCACTCTGCGGATCCGCTGTGTATGCTTGTTTTGGTCCCCATTGGTTGAAAGTATCATTTCAAGGATGCTTCTCATCCTGGCAAGCTCTTTCCTCATTTCCTTGTTGTCATTCTCTGAAGTTATCACCTCGGTCCCATGGAAAGTTACAGGTACCGTGTATCCTGAATCAGGCCCTGAAATAACGCCTCCATCGGCAAAACTAAGCCGCTCAATGCTGGAAGTGTCCATTGATTTTTTCAGGTTGATTGCGGCCATTACGGTTATGTAGTCCTTGAGATAATCCTCATACTTACCGGTATATTTCGTGCTCGACTCAAGTAGTCCCTTGCTCCAGTCAATAACATCACCACCGGCAGGATTGTCTGCAAAATGCTGTCTGTAATACGACATGCTGTCAACTGTGCCGCTGTTGCCTACAATACTTCTTTGATACTCATCGAGTGCGTCAATAGTATCCTGTATGGCATCTATCTCTTTTTGCCGTGCTTCAAGCTCCTGCTTTGCTGCCTCTTCAGCAGCCTTGGCCATGTCAATATTGTCCTGTGTTATCTTGTCCTGGACATCCTGATAGTAAGACTGTACCGACTTGATATCTGAAATGAACTCACTCAAGGAACTTCCCATATCAGTAAGCCAGTCCTGATATCCGATAAGATGATCGGCAGGCATGGTGGCCATAGCCTGGACCATTCCATTAAGGTCACTCAGGCTGTTAATGCCAGTCATACTATACTTGCCGGTGAACCAACTTATATCATGGGCAGCAGTAGGACCTTGAGCCACGTCATAAAGTGACATCTGGTATCCCTTCATCTGGTCTATAAGCTGATTTCTTGCGTCAATTTCTGCCTGCAACTGCTCTGCAAGCTGAGCCTCTTGCTGTGCTTTTGCATCAGCTATGGCCTTCTCTGTCTGACCGGCAATGCCAAGATCACGGACAAAATCGTCCAGATTATAACCGGCATCGTGGAGGCTGCTTTCAAAACTCATTAGCTCTTCCGCATTCTTGGCAAGCAAATCATTAGCGATAGCTGTCAAATCGCCCGATACACCGTAGCGGCTTTTGAACCATGCGCTGTCTTTTGTAACGCCTTCCACCAGACCGGCCTGGGCCAGCGAATCACGTATGCTTTCCTTGTACTTATCAACCAGCAAATCAACCGACTTCAGTCGCTGTTCATCAAGGTCGTTGAGCTTCTCGACTGATACTCCAAGGCTGGCAAGTGTAGTCATCCAATCCAGATACTTACCATTCAGGTCTGATATTGAGCTTGCAAGCTGCCCGTTTTGAGTAATGCTGTACTGAGTAGCTTCTGTATATATAGCCTGCGCCTGATTTACATCCCCAAGCAGCTTGTTAGCCTTGGTCATGTATTGATTGAGTACGTCTATTTTCTGATTGAACTCGTCTATGGTGTTTGTGCCACTGAAATCAATATCAGCGAGCAAGTTGTTTATCTTCTTGGTATATGTGTCTTTGAACTCATCACTGAAAAGCGATAAATCAACATCAAGGAAAGCATCTCGTGTGTCACGTACAAAAATATTAGTTATCTTGCCAAGGACATCCTTGATGTAGCTGGAAACATTACGATCAAAAGACTTCTGAGCACTTTCTTTATCCTCTGCCCGCCAGTAGGTGGAAAAGTCAAAAGTCTGCCCTTCTATTCTGCTTGCAAAAGACGGTGACAGGCCAGATAGCTGCTTGATAAGAGAATCGGTGATATCTGTCATCTGTTTCAGGAACGGACCTTCAAGATCATCTCTAAGGTCCTTCCAAGACATAGGCTCACCGCTTTCAGTGCGGGTATGGTAGTATGATGTCTGGGTTAACTTGCCACCGCTTACCTGGTAACCAACATTGCTCTTCAGATAAGCATACTCTGTCCCGTCACCGAACAGACTTGATAATCCAAACATATCAGCGAGTCCGCCAACAATAGCGCCTATGGCTGCCCCAGGTGCCCCGCCTATAGCTGCCCCTATACCTGTAGAAGCTCCGACAAGCCCACCAGATGCAGCAGCCTTGGCCCAATCACCTTCTGCCAAACCCTTGAAAAGGAAAGTACCTATACCAGCAGTCAGCCCACCCATAGCAGAAGGACCTAAAGCATCCATGCCTTCAATAAGCCCATCCAGCATGGACGATGCTCCATCGTAGCCCGCCATATACAAGTCAGCGGAAAGGTCGCTTGTAAGGCTTTCAACGCCATACATCAAGCTATTGCCGAAACCGCCAAGACCTTGCCAAAGTGACTGGCCTATACCACCACTAAACAAAGAACTAAACAGATTACTGTTACCAGCAGTACCTCCCCAATTAGCTGCTCCTGGCAAACCTATCCAACCAGCCATAGATGAAACAGCTCTAACGGAAAATGCTTGAATTAGTGAATGCTTTATCCAATCAAAGAAATTACCAAGAGATATCTTACCAGATTCTATCCAATCTGTAAGATAATTAGACATCCTATTATATGCATTTTCCCATCCTGCACTTACTTTTTGAGCAGCTTCATGATGAGCAGATACAAGACCTTGAAGTTTAGCTTTGAATGATTCTAATTTACCTTTCGTCTGCTCATCAATACTTGAGCTATATTTCGTTATTAACGCTTGTACTTCTTCAAGAGTTTTACTTGCAAGTTCTTTAAGAGCTTCATTATTACCTTTTAAAGCAGCTCTTTGCCTATTAAATGTTTCAATTAAATCATTAATCTTTATCTTTATTTTCTTTTGTGGTATAGCATCATCAAGACTATTTAATTTAGCTATGGTTTCGTCAAGATCATAATTCAGCTTATCAAGAAGAGTTTTTAAACCTTTAACATCTTCTGTAGTTCCTCTTTTTATAGCTTCATTATATAGCCTTTGCACACGCTCAATTTCAGTATTAATCTGATCCGCTTGTCTGGCTATCGCATCCTTTGCGCCATCAAGTAACTCAGCGGCTATATTTAATTTACCTTCTGAAACAAGCTTTTCAAAGGTTGAGTAAATATCATTATAAGCCTTTTCTATTTCTTTCTTAGTCTCATCACCAAGCTTAAATTTACCAGCTTTTCCAACTAAACCTTCTGTTTTATTAAGAAGGCTCATAAACCTATCATAATCTTCTGCACTAATTAATAATGGATTTCCGTTAGCATCTACTACTTCTACCCACTTTGTATATGACTTTTTAGCATTATTAATTCCTTCAGCCATTTTGTTAATACGATCAACTAATGCCTGTGGCACCCATTTTTCAAGTACAGATGCGTCACCAGTATCCCAAGCCTTCTTTAAATCCATAGCCATATTAATTAAGGCCGATACTGATGCAACAATTACACCAAAAGGTGTACTACCAAAAAGCCATCTAACTATTATACCCTGCCAAGCAGCAGTCATAATACCACTTGGTAAAGAATTAGTTACATTTTTAATAGCATTAGCTAAATTCTCTAAAGCTGGTACTAAATTCTTTGATATTGCAAGCCCAGAAGATCCTATATTAGCCAGTGAAATACTCAAACTACCAAAAGTATTTACAAGCCCCTTTATGTCAACTGATGCTAACCATTTACCAAGACTTTCAAACCAAGATTTACTTATATTAAGAACACTATCAAAACCGCCAGCTAAATTATTAATAGCTTTTGTCCAAATACGGGTTAATTCATCATTGTTAATTAACTCTTTAGCATGTCTATTAAGAGACTCTGCAAATATATTTATAGTCTCTGCGCCAAACTTATTTATAGAAGCAAGATCAGTAGAATCAGCTACTAATGTAGTATAACTCTTATGCCACCTCTGAAATGCAGACTCTATACTTACATTCCATACTGCCTCTTTAAACTTATCTACATGCTCAGTTAAAAGATTTACTATCTTATCGAAATTTTCACTTACATCGACTCCACTCTTAATCTGATTGCGTAATGTTTCAGTATCAACACCAAGATTTCTAAGTAGAATAAGTAGAGTATTTCCAGCCCTAACATTTCCTTCAAACAGAGCCTGAAATTCTTGTCTTACTTGATTCACAGTAGAGCCAGATGCTTTTGCTACCATTGCAGTCAAATCAATAAACTGCACAATCTTGTGCATATTCTCTTCGGTAGCAAATACACCATGCTGTGCAAGCTCATCCATACCTTGTGTCAAATCTTCTATATTTGACAAAGCATCTGGAAGCTCTTTTCGAAAAGCAGCTATATTAACAGCTGCTTTTTGCATAGCATCTTCGAAATTTTTAGCATTTGAAGGAAACATAGTTCCCCATAACGCCATCTTAGCTTGGATAGCCCCAAACTCTCCAGATAAGTTTATACCTTCTTTAACTATTTCTACTACTTTACGTAAGCCATCCTCTATCAAATTAATGGCTCTATAAGCAAGCGTAAATCCTACTGCTACTTGACCAAACCGCTTCCACCAACCTACAAATTCCTTAGTCCTTTCTGTAGCAATATTAGTCTCTTTACTGGTTTTCTTTAACTCCTCTCTTGCATAAACCAGATTTCTCCTAATAGTATCAGTATTATAACCAGCTTTCTCAAGTTGACTAAGCTGAGAACGTAATCTTGCAATCTTATCTTTTAATAAAGCAGTCTGCTTATTGGTTAACTTACTTGATTCAGATGCTTTAAGTAAACCTTTACTGTATATTTGCAGCTTTTTATACAGTTCATCTAAAACACGCTTATTCTCTCTTAAAGTTTTATTGTACTCTTCGCACTCTGCATCCGCATACTGATAACTTTCAGCTACCTTTTGCCTTATAGTTTGCCAATAATTCCTTGCAGCAGCATCAGCTTCTCTATAGCTATTAGCTACATCTTCCTTAACAGTTCTCCAATATTCTTGAGCCGCCGCATCTGCCTCTTTATAACTATCGGCTACTTTAGTATGTAAAGTAGTATTATATCTTTTAGCTTCTTCATCAGCTATTCTATAACTTTCTGCAACCTTAGTTTTAAGTATTTTCCAATGTTCTTGTGCTGCCGCATCTGCATATGTATAAGATGCAGCTACTTTTTGTTTAAGAGTCTTCCAGTAATTTTGTGCTGCTGCATCCGCTTCCTTATAAGAAGTAATAACCTTATTTTTTAAAGTATTCCAATATTCCTTTGCTTCAGCATCTGCATATACATAGCTTTTTCTGCTATTATCTAACTCTTTTTCAAATTCACGTAAAGCTCTGCCAGCTTCAGTAATAGATACACTTGTTTCAGCTAATGTGCTGCGCACACCAGGCATATTTAAGTCAAGATTTTTTAATTTCTTAACTTCTTGTTTTAGTCCAGCTAATCTATCACGCAGTAAGACAATATGCTTTTCTGTTACAGCACTTGAATTAGCTGCTCTAAGCAAACCGTTAGCATATAGCTTTACTTTATTAGCTAATTCAACATATTCTTTATTAGCTTTTTTAGTCTCATTAGTTGTTTTTGTGGTTTCTTTTACTAACTTATTTTGATCAGTTAAAAGCGTAACTATAGCAGCACTAAAAGTCTTTGTTGCCTCAAGTTGCTCCTTAGTTGTATCTGTCAGAGCAGTTACAGCTTTATCTACTGTAGCAATCGACTTAACAAGAGTATTTAACTCTTTAGCTAAAGACTGTGCTCCGAAATCTAATTTTACTTTTACTGCAAAATCTTCACTCATTTACTAAATTTCGCCTTTAACTTATTAAACTCTTCGTCATAGAAACCTTCTGTATAAACACCATGAGACTTTAACGCTTTACCTATCTGATTATCTTTATCTCCATTAATAGCAAAACTTAAAACTAAAGCATCCAAAGCCCGCTGTCTCTCAGCCTCGTTGCACAATATATTTATTTTTTCATCCTGCATATCAAGAACATCTAACAAATTAATATGCAAACAATGTGCAATACTACCAGCTCGTTTTAACTTTTCAACACTTACTTTTGAGAAACAGCGTCTTCCAGCAAATTTTCATGTACCATCTTTATAATTTTTGATAGTACAACAATACCATAATTCTCAAGAGCCTTCTCATCCTCACCAAGCATTACTGCAACTGCACGGCGCATATCAGGCTCATCACTGTTAAGTATTCCCTGAACATCAGTAGGAATATCTTTTACAGTATAAGTCTTACCTCCAAGAATAATGTCAACTCCATCACTTTCTCGAAGAAACTCATCAATATTAAGAACTTTCTTACTCATATAGCCTCCCATTTAATAGATTCACCTGTATCTAAATCTTGTTTAAAGAAAAACCTTATTGTATATGGCCTAAAATCATTAGTACCAAAATCTAAACTTTTTGGTAACAATAACTTACAAGAAGGTATAGTTATTTGAAATGTATCTCCTGTTAAAATAAGTTCTCCATAAGTGTTACTTACCATAGAATCCGTTATAACAGTATCACTTATTTCAAACTTATTTAACTCTCCTTCGCCATACAAAAAAGACTCTTCATGTAAAACATCGCCAAGAACAGGAATCTTAACCTCGGTGGTGGTAATAGTTATCTTACCACCACCATTAGTTTTACCTATATCAGAGCCATTAAAAGTAATAGTACATGGCCCAAAAATATAGTTCATTAAGCCTCCAGACCAAATACAAGAATATTATTTGCGTCGTCGGGATAACCAGTAAACTGTACTTTAATAACCCTTTGTGTAGAAGAATCAAAAGACAACTCTTCAGCACTCCTAATACCAGCTTTTGGAATAGTTATAAGTTTTTCAGGATCAGTTGATACAGAATCTCCAGCATAAGGCACAAGAACCAACTTCTTTGCACTATCAATCAGAGATGAACCAACATTTGGTTTTATCTCTACTCTCTGTGTACCTGAAGTACCTTCAACCGAAACCTTATGAGTCATTGCAAAATTCTCAAGCGTAATATCAGCAAGAGATGCTTCCATACTTACAGTAGTTCCAGTAATAACCTCATTAATTGGTGTTTCACCATCCTGATCAGTATTTAGAGTCTGAGAAGACTCGCTAACAGTAAGAGTTACTCCACCATTAGTCTTACCAAGATCAGTTGCAACAAGAGGTGCATCAATAGCAGTAACTGAACCATCATGAGCTGCTGCCGTAGTACCCCTAAATCCTCGAATACACTGTTTCAACTGATTATTGGTAGTATCATTTTCAAGAAACAAAATTTCCTCTGTTTCAAGCTGCACAACACCACGAGACGGATATATAGATGTATCAACAAAAGGAATATCTGTATCGTCAGCAGTAATAGTACCAGCAAAATTTCCAGTACCAGCTACTGTCTCCAGCCCTTCCATAAGCAACATTGCAGGACCAAGTTCATAAGCCATAATTAATTTCCTCCATTATTAAAAAAGACGTTAGCTGTTACAACTAACATCTCATCACCACGTGCATTAGTACCAAGATTTGTTATGTTAACATGGCTACCTGTTGTCCAAGTATCCATACCTTTCATGTCACACAAAGCATCTTTAACACTAACTGCTAAATTTCTACAATCAAAATAAGAACCTTTACAAATAAAAGTCCCTATAATAGACGAAGAAAGTTTACCATCTTCATATTCTTCATCTAATACTCTTACATATACACCATAATCAACATCTTCTGGTAAGCAGTTAGCAAAAATATCAGTACCAAGAACAAGGCCAAGCTTATCAGCTAAATATGTAGCTACATCATATTCTACCATATATGCCTCATCGTTCTCAATACTTCTTCTTTGTATGCTGCATAAGTACCATTCTTAGCTAATAAAACACTTGTCCATAGTTTATTAGTAGCATGATTTACGTGCTGAAAACTCGCATAATCAAACCAACGAGATCCTTTAAAATGATAAAACTGAGTAGCTTTATCTTTAACTTTTTTAGGTGCAGAAAATGTTATAGTAATAACACTATCAGGTTCATTAACCACTACATTACCAGAACTACCACCAAGATTATATGCCTTCTTACTACCTATAAAAGCAGTTCCACTATGCAATAATCTACCAGTATCAACTGGAGGTCCTGGATATGTATTTACAGCCCATAACAATAGTTTCCTTGCTAATCTATTCTTACTCTGATAAGGCAATCCATCACTAAAGCTTTTAGCAGTTTGTTTTACCCTATCGGTAAGTGACTTCAAGGTGATGAAATGAGCCATCGTCGTCAATATACCTATCAGCACTAACTATATCAAACATCTCATCATTATAAGATATCTTACACTCATTAATGTTTAATATATCATCAAAAAAGAAAACCATTCCTCTACCAACAACTATTTCTCCAGATTGTTTAGGCATAAACATAGTACGTTCAGCTTGCTCAAGCCACACAGCGTAATCACCGACTGTAACTTCTTCCTCGTTACCTTGCCAATCTTTAACAATCCGTACAAGTGAAACATTAGCGTTGGTCATTCAAGTTCATTTCTCCATTTATCTATATCAACAGGTGTAGCCACTTCTCCAGATCTTCCAGCACCAACTTGCTGCGCATACCAACAATACATTTTGTAATAAGCATCATACCTATCACTTTCTGCTTTATACATCTTACCCATACGATAAGATGGTTTATAATTTTTCCATAAAAGCTCAAAAGCCTTCATGGCAGCATACACAACATTATCGGTAGCTGTACATATACCAATAATCTCATCGGAAGTAAGGCTATTATAAGCCTTACTCCCAATTTCTAATAATAAATCGTTAGTAGAAATAGCCATTAAACTATATTATACATCATAACTCCAAGATCAGATGCAACAATTTTAGGCTCAATATAAATAGAACCTTCAATTCTCAAAGCATCATTGTTTGCAGGTCTTGGAATACTCCTTGTTATGATATTTCCGCCTTTACCCTGATAAGTTATATGATAACCAGCAGAAGGCTTTTTCTTAGAAGGTTTATCCGGTGTATAGCAAAGCAGAAGCTTATTAGATGCCATATAACCAGTATTTGTTGTTGTGGCAGTCTCTCCCTTCTTTGCAGTAGTTTCAACAGTAGAGAATACCTCAACAACATCTACCTCAAACAGCCTTGCCAGAAGCTGCTTGGTTACTACCTTATCAGTAGTAATCTTCATGCTATCCCTAATCTGAGGATTTGTTTTAATGCTATTATACACATCCCTGGTCATAACTACCTTATTAGGAAGAAAACCAGTAAATGATTCAACAGCTTGGGACCAAGTAAGAATATCAGTAATAGGCGCACCTGTAGAAGTTGACCACTGACCACCAGCACCATCTACACTAATATCAACATCTGTTCCCCAAATACCAGTAGTAAGAGCACTCTCAACAAACTTCTTAGCTACAACAAGTGAAAGTCTGTTAATAACATACTCAGTAGCATCACTAACAGGATCATAAGGATTATCGTAATTATCACGCTCATCCTTAGTTATATCATCGTGAAAAGCATGTTCCTCCAGAACATATGACTGCTGACCATGCTCAAAAGTATCTCCTACAGACTCAGTAGCTCCTGTACGAACATAATCCGCAACATTGCCTACCCGCAGCCAATCTTCCTTTGAATACTCAGCTATATAACCACTCTTTTGTTTAGTGTTAATCTTAGGAAATACAGCAAGAGCAGGCCAAATATTTTCCTGCATATATCTATTTGCAACACCACTAATAAATTTTGGTGTAATCTGGTCATACCAAGCCATCTATTATATCCTCCCTACAGTAAAAACTTCATCAATAGCCGCATCTTCAAGAGCTATATAAAACGGATCATCTATAGTAAACGTAGCACCAACAAAATCTATAGTTTTACGTGCCAGCATCAGTTTACCGTCTGCGCCACCAGTAAGCAGACTACCAGCAGTAATAGCCTCGCCAGCAGTTGCATAGCATTCACCATTAGTAACAACTTCTATAGACTCTCCGGCTGCCTGATTACCAGTCTTTACTATACCATATACTACATCACCAGTAGCAGCAGTAACGGCCCCAGTAACATCCACCGCAAGATATTCATCTACCTGGGCATCAGGTACCATAGTTACAGTAGTAATATTTCTCTCCATCATTACCTCCAATTAGCAATAAGTTCTGGATCACGCTTTGCAAGTTCAATCAAAGCATCAGCCATAGAACACTTCAACTCTTCAGCTATCTCAGCAGTTTTCTTATTGACAACATCGTCAACATTATTTACTGTTTCATCAGGAACATCTCCAGAACCCTTACTATCGCCAAGATCATTTACAGCCTTCTTTAGCCCTTCAATCTTACTGACAAGAGCATCGAAAACCTCATTACTAATATCCCTGTGTGCTCTTCCAAGAAGTGAAGCAATCCCACTGCCAACTCTATCCTCAAGCTGCTTAACAAGATTAGCTGTCTCAAGGGCGGCAATCTTATTCTCGTACTCCTTTAGCTTCATTGCAACTTCTTCTGGAACATCAGGCTCAGTCTTAGGCTCTTCAACAATAAAATTATCTTTAATATAGTTAAAAGCCTCCTTAGCGTCAATCTCTGCTTCAATTCCAAACTTCTCAAAGAAAGAAGCAAAAAATTCCTTCTCCTTACTCATCTGTACACTCCTTTTATAATATTTTTCAGGAACATGATTATAAATCTCATGCAAATCATATACAGCCATCTCCTGCAAAGGTTCAACTACTGTATCACAGAAACCAAGCTCTTTAGCTTCGCTGGCAGATAACCAAGTCTCATTCTCTACCATATCAACTATTTCATCACGTTTAAGTCCTGTTTTTTGCTGATAAATAGTTACTATACTATCTTGAATTTTATCGAGAACATCTGCCTGTTTACGCATATCCTTAGCTTCGCCTATCACTCCACCAGAAGGATTGTGGATCATAAACAAAGCATTCTCTGGCATATAAACATTACCAGCACAAGCAATAACACTTGCAGCACTTGCAGCTATTCCATCTACGTAAACATCTACATCAAAATCAGCAAGATTCAAATAGTTATAAACTGCAAGTCCTTCAAAAACACTACCACCAGGAGAATTTACACGCAACTCAACTTTCTTTGGTTTACACTTAGCTAAATCTTTTACAAACTCGTCAGCAGTTAAATCCCAACCAATCACACCGTAAATAAAAGCCTTAACTAAACCATTATCTCCAGCTTCCAGCTTATACCAATTAGTGACATTATCAATCATTTCAAGCAGTGCATCTGCTTTATTTTCTATATCTTTATAACCGTACTGAGCTGCTCGTTTTTTAGCTGCCATTAACCCACTACGATATACTTTTCCATTTTTACCAAAAGGAAACTTATACCGTTTCTTAGTCTCTTCAGCAGCCTCTTTATCTAT
>Ga0256914_1003748_pt1 | contig 11835 bp, 9 predicted proteins | sample HulkmetaG_FD_191571 | JGI IMG/M metagenome (GOLD analysis project Ga0256914, IMG submission 191571) | Hydrothermal chimney microbial communities from Main Endeavour vent field at the Juan de Fuca Ridge, Pacific Ocean - Hulk | ecosystem: Environmental > Aquatic > Marine > Hydrothermal vents ...
GCTTACTTTTACAGAGAAATATTCCATAGACATTTCCCTCAAAAAGCAGCGGCAGAAACCGTCTTAAAATGGATTCCCAAATGGCAAGCCAATGAAGATCCTTCCGGTCGTGCCAATAAATCACACATAAATGGAGATATGGCAATTAAAATAAAGAAAGCCGTTTAAAATACTTTTATAAATAGATTATATACTCTTTAGAAATAATCCTAACTTTGCATTATGAGCAAATTAGGATTATTCTTTTTATGGAGTTTTTTTATCTTATTTTTCAATGAGTACAGTTTGGCTCAACAAAAAAAGGATAGTATTGCTGACAATGCATTGTACCTCAATATTGATAATCTCAATTTTATCAAAAACAATGAATATTTTAATAATATAGCCGACGGCTATACCTTGCTTGGCTCTTATTTGCATCCTAAACTATCTTTTTATCCATCCTCAAAAACAAAGTTAGAACTGGGTCTTTTTGGTTTAACCTATGCCGGACTTGACGAGTATAAAACGTTTATTCCCACATTTTCATTTACTTATTCAATGAAAGATTCTGAGTTGGTAATGGGAACACTGCAAAATAATCAAGGGCATAAACTTATAGAACCCCTAATGACTTTTGAGAGTCAACTGGATGAAAGATCAATTGAAAACGGCTTACAATTTATCTTAAAAAAGAAACAAATACAACTGGATACTTGGATAAATTGGGAAGAATTTATTTTTAAAGGTGATACAAAAAATGAAGAATTTGTGATGGGTATTAGTACTGATTTTCAAATAATTAACACCAATAAATGGCTTATTAAAATTCCTTTTCAAAATTTATTTTATCACCGAGGAGGTCAAATTAACACCAATCAATTACAAAATAGAGTTGTGTTTACTATGCGCAACACAGCTTTAGGAATTTTAATCAAAAACAAGCTTAATAAAGAGCAAAGTATTGAATTCAAATCGTATATTTTACAAAATAAAAGTAGCAGTAACCCTCAAGAATATATTTACTCTTCGGGAGATGGGTGGTTGACAATGCTAGATTATAAATACAAAAATTGGATAGTGGGAGCAGGTTATTGGTACGGAAATCAATTTGTAAGTCCTAAAGGTAACGATATGTTTCAGTCGGTATCCGTAAAAACCGATGTGTATTATGAAAATGGAATCTTACAAGAAATTTATACCGGGCATACCGAACCAAAACGAACCTTATTCTTGGGAAACTTTTCTTATCATAAAAATATAACAGAAAACATACAATTAGGTTTTGTTGTCAAAGGGTACTACCAAAATTATTCTGCAAGCCCGACCCCGGAAATACCCACAAGTTTTACAGACAATCAATTTGATTACAGTATGGGATTATACATTAATTACCACGGTAATTTTAGAATAAAATAATTGTAGAATACCTCATCTTTTAAAAAAAATTAAAACTGCTTAAAAAACCGGCAAATTGTTAATAACTTCGGGTTATTTAACACTAAAAAACTCACTAAAAATTGCAGGTTTTTCTATATTTGTCAATTACGATTAATTTATAATTTTTAACGATAAAGAATATGAGTGACGAAATTAAAAAGGATAGCTATTCGGCGGAGAGTATCCAGGCATTAGAGGGAATGGAACACGTGCGTAAGCGCCCTTCAATGTACATTGGAGATATTGGAGTTGGTGGTTTACACCACTTAGTTTATGAAGTTGTTGATAACTCTATTGATGAAGCAATGGCAGGTCATTGTGACACCATTGATGTTTGGATTAATGAAGACAATTCAATTACAGTAAAAGATAACGGAAGGGGAATCCCTGTAGGAATGCATCAAAAGGAAGGAGTTTCCGCACTAGAGGTTGTGATGACAAAGATTGGTGCCGGTGGTAAATTCGATAAAGATTCTTATAAAGTATCCGGTGGATTACACGGTGTCGGGGTTTCTGTTGTTAATGCATTATCTGTTCATGTAACTGCCTCGGTAGAACGTGAAGGTAAAATATGGCAACAAGAATACGAAAGAGGAAAGGCTTTATATCCTGTAAAAGTTGTTGGAGAAAGTGATAAAACGGGAACTACGGTAACTTTTAAACCGGATCATGAAATTTTTAAAGATTCAACAGTCTTTAATTACGAAACCCTATCAACTCGTATGCGTGAGTTGGCCTTTTTAAATAAAAAACTAACAATCACTATTACCGATAAACGCCAGAAAGATGATGAAGGGAATTATATCAATGAAAAATTTTACAGTGAAATAGGTTTACCTGAATTTGTAAGCTATTTAGACGGTACACGTGAGCAACTTATTGCAAACGTCATCTCTATGGAAGGTGAAAAAAACGGCATCCCTGTTGAGGTTGCAATGACCTATAATACTTCATATTCTGAGAATTTGCATTCGTATGTCAACAATATCAATACGCACGAAGGCGGAACTCACTTATCAGGTTTTAGAAGAGGATTGACCAATACACTGAAAAAATATGCTGATGCCTCAGGAATGTTAGATAAATTAAAATTTGATATTGCCGGAGATGATTTTCGTGAAGGTTTAACTGCCATCATATCAGTAAAAGTGGCAGAGCCACAGTTTGAAGGACAAACCAAAACAAAATTGGGGAACCGAGAGGTTACTTCTGCTGTCAGTCAAGCTGTTTCTCAAATGTTGGCTGACTATTTAGAAGAAAACCCTAATGAAGCAAAAATAATTGTTCAAAAGGTAATTTTAGCCGCACAAGCAAGACACGCAGCACGTAAAGCACGTGAAATGGTTCAACGTAAAACCGTTATGTCATTAGGAGGATTACCCGGAAAACTAAGTGATTGTTCTGAAACTGACCCTGAAAAATCTGAAATATTTTTAGTCGAGGGAGATTCTGCGGGAGGAACAGCCAAACAAGGTCGTGACCGTTTTTTTCAAGCAATTTTACCATTGCGTGGTAAAATATTAAATGTTGAAAAAGCAATGCAGCATAAAGTTTTTGAGAATGAAGAGATCAAAAATATATTTACGGCTTTAGGTGTTACCATTGGAACAGAAGAAGATCCAAGAGCTTTGAATTTAAGCAAATTACGTTACCATAAAGTCGTAATTATGACAGATGCCGATGTTGATGGAAGTCATATTGCCACTCTGATTTTAACTTTTTTCTTTAGATATATGCGCGAACTCATTGAGCAAGGTTATGTCTTTATTGCAACACCTCCTTTGTATTTAGTAAAAAAAGGTAAAAATCGTGAATATGCTTGGAATGATGACCAACGTGATTTAATCTCACAAAAAATGGGAGGAAACACAAGCATACAACGTTATAAAGGTTTGGGTGAGATGAATGCCGAACAACTATGGGATACCACATTAAATCCCGAGTTTAGAACCTTGAGACGTGTAACTATTGATAATGGAACAGAAGCAGACAGAGTTTTCTCTATGCTTATGGGAGAAGAGGTACCGCCACGTAGAGAATTTATAGAAAAGAATGCTGTCTATGCTAATATCGATGCATAAATAAGTGTTTTAAACAACAATACTTGAATAGAAAATTCCTTTAAAATACTTTTTAAGGGAATTTTTTTGTTATATATTCGTTATCAATTAAGTAAATCACGATAATTATGAAAAAAATAATCATATCATTGCTTCTTTTTACTATATCCGGTTTATCTTATGGACAGCTTGAAGAGGTCTTTGCCGCTCGTGATGATGCTGCTATTTACACAAAGCAATACTTGAATCCGGCTATGAAGGGTTTGATGTATAATCTCAACAACGGTTGGTACACTAGCGGAAAAACACATAAGAAATTAGGATTTGATATTACAATATTTGCCTCAACATCCATAGTGCCTGATGAAGATAAAGTCTTTCAATTTATTGCTTCTGATTACAATTATCTAAGTATTTCCAGTGGTAGCTCTACATTACCCACTGTAGCAGGAGGAACTACCAATACTGTTTTAGAAGCAACCAATGATGGTGACAGTATCACTTTTGATGCCATTGACGGTATTGGTGACGAATGGCCTGAAAACTTTTTTATCCCGGTATCAGTTCCTACGCCAATGGTACAACTTGGATTAGGATTACCCAATAAAACAGATATTAAGTTACGCTTTTTCCCAAACACCAATAAGGACGGTGTTTCTTATGGACTCTTTGGTATTGGCGTGCAACACAACTTATCACAATATTTTAAAGTTCTCGATAAAATACCTACATTAAATATCTCCGGATTAGGAGCTTTTACCAGAGCTAATGTTATCTATACTCCTGACAACACAGGTGTCTCAGGAAGTAATCAATCAATAGAAATGCAGATAAACTCTTATACTCTACAAGTTATAGGTGATATAGATTTAAAAATAATCAACTTTTATCTGGGGATGGGTTACACTACAGGAAATACTAATTTAGATGCACTCGGCACCTACGAATTTGATTTTGATGATAATGGAACTATTGAAAGTGACGAAATTATTACAGATCCTATAAAATTAGATTTTGCAATATCCGGAGTCAAAACCACTATTGGGACTCGATTAAATTTAGGCCCGGTAAAAATATTTGGTGATTATACATTGCAAAAATATTCTAGCATTACTGTTGGATTAGCTTTAAGTATACGATAATTAAACCACATTAATTTTCAGGGAATTTCTTATTGTTTTCATAAAATGACATTTATCACTTATATACTCTGTTGAATGTCTGTATATTTGTGCAATTGAACTTTATTAATTAAAATATACTATATACTTATGAAAGTAACTGTTGTAGGAGCAGGAAGTGTTGGGGCAACTTGTGCCGATGTACTCGCTCAAAAAGACATAGCAAACGAAGTAGTTTTGCTAGACATTAAAGAAAATTATGCAGAAGGGAAAGCCTTGGATATTTGGGAATCTTCCGCTGTAAACTATTATGACACACGTGTTGTTGGTTCAACAAATGATTACAGCAAAACTGCCGGATCCGATGTTGTTGTTATTACTTCAGGAATCCCAAGAAAACCGGGAATGTCTCGTGATGACTTAATCTCTACTAATGCAAAAATTGTAAAATCTGTAACAGAACAAGTAATTGAGCATTCTCCTGAGGCCATTGTTATTATTGTTTCTAATCCTTTAGATGTAATGACTTATGCCGCTTACCTCACTGCAAAAAAACCGGCAACTAAAGTATTTGGTATGGCCGGTGTTTTAGATACTGCTCGTTTCCGTGCTTTCTTAGCAACTGAACTAAACTGTTCTCCAAAAGATATTCAAGCTCTTTTATTAGGTGGACACGGAGACACTATGGTACCTCTACCAAGATACACAACCGTTGGTGGTATCCCTGTAACAGAACTACTTGATAAAGAAACTATTGACAGAATTGTAGAACGCACCAAAAAAGGTGGTGGAGAAATTGTAAATCTTTTAGGAACTTCAGGTTGGTATGCACCGGGTGCTGCTGCTGCACAAATGGTGGAAGCTATTTTAAAAGATTCTAAACGTATTTTCCCTGTTTGTACTATGCTTAACGGTGAGTATGGAATGGAAAATATTGCTTTAGGTGTTCCTGTAAAATTAGGAAAAACAGGTATTGAACAAGTAATTGAACTTAAATTAAACGATGAAGAAATGAACTTGATGAAAGAATCAGCAGTTCATGTAAGAGGTGTTATGAAAGTTTTAGATGATATGAATTTATTCTAAATTGAAATCTGAATAAAATTAAGAGGCTGTCTAAAAAGGCAGCCTTTTTTTTATCTAATACTATTACTAGATTTGTCGTCAAATACGATTTATGTCAAACAAATCTAAAATCTTAGTTACAATTCAATTTATATCTTTTGCCGTAATTTTAATCAATACTAAAGCAATAGCACATGGTTTTTGGTTATTGCCACAAATTATCGGTTTTATTATTGCACTACTGGCAACCTTCAATTTAGGAATTGGTAATTTTAATATACAACCCGAAGTCAAAAATCAAGCATCTTTTAAAACACAAGGAATGTATCAATACGTAAGAAATCCTATTTATCTTGGACTTATTATCTATTTCTCTGCCATTATAGGTAATGATTTTTCCGTACTATCAATAATAGTCTTGCTTATTTTAATAGTTGTCTTATTATTAAAAATTAATATGGAAGAAAATTTTCTGACAGACCGTTTTAAAAATGATTATATAACGTACAAAAACAGAACTAAAAGGTTGCTCCCTTTTATCTACTAAGACTCAATTATATTGACTTCCATATCCAGCAAGACATCAAACTTCTTTTTAACTGTTGTTTGAACGAATTTCGCTAATTCCAAAATCTCTTTACCCGTAGCATTCCCATAATTAACCAAAACAAGAGCTTGGTTTTTATGCACACCGGCATCTCCTTTACGATACCCTTTTAAACCACATTGATCAATTAACCAGCCGGCTGCTAGTTTTACTAAATTGGGATTAGAGAGAATCGGATAATTAGGTATCGAAGGATTCTCTTGTTGTAATAATCGAAATTTTTCTTTTGAAACCATCGGATTTTTAAAGAAACTACCACTATTCCCTATTTCTTTTGGATCCGGTAATTTCTCTGTACGGATAGCTATAACTGCTTCAGCAATGTTTTTTATACTTTTATCATCGGCTGTAATGGCTTTTATCGCACCATAGGAATCATTTATCGAATGTTTAGTGTGTGTCAACCCGAAAATGACACTTGTTATAATGAATTTACCCTTGTGTGTGGTTTTAAAAATAGAATCTCTATAATTAAATTTACAATCGTCGTTAGAAAAAACAACTTCTTTACCGGTACTAATTTCAATAGCTTTTACAGATTGAATTACATCTTTTACTTCAACACCATAAGCTCCAATATTCTGTATTGGAGACGTTCCCACATTCCCCGGAATCAAAGCTAAATTCTCTACTCCTCCATATCCGTTATCAATACACCACATTACGAAATCATGCCAATTTTCACCTGCTGCAACCTCAATATATATGTAGCGCTTATCTTTTTTAATGATTTTTTTTCCTTTGATTGCAATATGTACAACCAATCTCTTTATATCGTTTAGCAGTAACATATTACTCCCTCCTCCAATCAAAAACAAGTCTTTTTCAAAGCTAAGCAATTCTCTTATTGTCTCTATTTTATCAATGGTAATAAAACGTTGAGCCAACACATCTATTCCAAATGTATTATACGATTTTAATGATATGTTATTCTGAATTTTGATAATTATTGGGATTTATATTTATCTAAAGCCAATTTAATAATTTCTATAGCACGAATCAAATCTTCTTTTTTTAACACATAAGCAATTCTAACTTGATTTTTCCCCTTGCCTTTTGTAGAATAAAAACCACTTGCCGGCGCAACCATCACTGTTTCATTCTCATCATTGAATTTTTCTAATAACCATTTAGCAAAATCATCGGCATCAGTAACAGGCAGTTCAACAACACAATAAAAAGCTCCCTTTGGACTTGATACCTTAACCCCCGAAATCTTTTGTAATTCTTTAACCAATACATCTCGTCTTTCTCTATATTCTAAATTAACTTCTTCAAAATATGTATCCGGTGTATCTAATGCTGCTTCACTGGCAATTTGTGCATAAGTAGGCGGGCTCAAACGTGCTTGAGCAAATCTTAGCGCTGTTGCCATAAATTCCTTATTTTTTGACACAATGCACCCAATACGCGCCCCACACATACTATATCTTTTTGAAACAGAATCTATCATTATTGCATGTTGTTCTAGGCCTGTTTCTTGCATTATTGAATAATGAGTTAAGCCATCATAAACAAACTCTCTGTACACTTCATCTGCAATTAGAAATAAATCGTATTTGAGCACAAGAGCTTTGAGTTTTTTGATTTCATCTTTTGAATATAAATATCCGGTAGGATTTCCGGGATTACAAATCAAGATAGCCTTGGTTTTTGCAGTTATTAGACTTTCAAATTCTTCAATAGGAGGCAATGCAAAAGCATTGTCAATTGAAGAAATAACAGGGACTACTTTTACACCGCTGGCTGCTGCAAAACCATTATAATTGGCATAAAAAGGCTCAGGTATAATGACCTCATCGCCAACATCAGCAACACTACCTATGGTAAAAAGGAGCGCTTCTGAACCTCCGGTTGTAATAATTATATCATCATAATTGACATTGATAGTATGTTTTTTGTAATAATCTGCCAATTTGGTTCTATACTCCTCAGAACCTTCCGAACGACTATACGACAACACTTCAATTGTATTGTTCTTTACGGCATCCAAAGCAACTTGAGGTGTTTTAATATCAGGTTGACCAATATTTAAATGGAATACTTTTACTCCTCGTTTTTTGGCATCCTCGGCAAAAGGCACCAACTTTCTTATGGGTGATTCGGGCATTAAACTCCCTTTTTGTGAAATGCTTGGCATACTCTTAAATTTAGACTACAAAATTGCATTTTTTTTTACAATAATACCCTATTAACCTGTGTTTGAACTAAGATTTATCACACAGGAAGTCAAGAGTACAATAGGTTTTTACTAAAAATCAAGTAGTTATAACTAGTTATTACAATTGGTTTTTAGTGAAAAGAGGCTGTGCTATTGTCTTTTCTATTTATAGATTTTGATAATGAACATTTTTTAATGATTCATTACATTGGTATATTTGATAACGAGTACCATATTACATATCTAAAAAATATATCATAGTAATATAAATATGAGCAAAGCTTAGGTCAAACACAGGTTATTAAACATCGCTCCTTTTTTTTTGTTAATCTTATCTTAAAAAAAAATATGAAATTATACCAAACGTCAATAAATCAGTATCTTTAAGACTGTATGTTTAACAACCTAAAAATTATTCTATTAACATCATGTATGCTTATGATGTTCTCAAAAATTTTCTCACAAAGTGAAATGCGATTTATTGGGAATAATACTAAGCAGAAAATTTCATTTGAAACCAACAACAACCTTATTGTAATACCCATACTATTAAATGGAAAGAAACTCTCATTTATTTTAGATTCGGGTGCCAGTAGAACAATTATTTTCGGGGTTGGAATAAGTGATTCACTTGTATTGAATGACAGTAAAAAAATTCTACTGAGAGGATTAGGCTCCGGTGAACCAATCGAAGGGATTAGTTCAAAAGGCAACATCATTAAAATCAAAAATATTCTGGGAATTAATCAAACTGTTTATGTCATCTTTGGAGATAAGTTTGATTTATCAGCAAAAATGGGTAAAACCATTCATGGGATAATTGGATATGATATTTTAAAAAATTTTATTACAAAAATTGATTACAGAAAAAGGCAAATCACATTTTATAAACCTTCAAAATTTCAGATTCCAAACTCCAAATACAAAAAATTTGATATCACTTTCCATCATAAAAAACCATACATTGATGCTCTAATCAAAATAACGGATACATCAACTCATTTGGCTAAATTATTAATAGACACAGGGAATAGTGACGCATTATGGCTTTTTGAAGACAAAAGAAACGGGTTAATTATTCAAAATAAATTTTTTAAAGACCATATAGGCGAAGGTCTTAGTGGAAGCATTGATGGAAAAAGAAGTAAAATAAAATCTTTCAATATTGGGTCCTATACCTTTAATAATCCTACAACTGCCTTCTTAGACTCTACAGCTACCTCATACGCAAGAGCATACGATCAAAGAAATGGAAGTATTGGTTCCCGCGTGTTAAACCGTTTTACAATAATTTTGGATTATCCTAACCAAAAAATATATTTTAAAAAAACAAAAAGTTTTGATAAAGAATTCAAATACAATCGTGCCGGTATTGAGCTTTCCTACATAGGAAAAACACTTATTAGACGTGACTATTTCAGTTCACAAACAATTATTGGCAATCAACAAGTTAATGAAACCAACTCTGTACGTTTTATCATTGATTATCAATACGAGTTTAAACCAGTTTTTGGCATTCATAAAATACGTCCGGGGTCTCCGGCGGACCTAGCCGGACTGAAAGTCAATGACATTATTAACAAAATAAACGGCAAACCTGCCTACGAGTATAAATTAAAAGATATTGTCAACTTATTTTACGGAGCTGAAGGCAGTACCATCAAATTACTGGTCGAACGAAGAAATGCATTATTCTATTATGAATTTAAACTTAAAAAACCACTATAAATTCTTTAAAAAATCATACAACAAACGCACACCTGCCCCTGTTCCTCCCTTACCATTATATGAATCCGGTGCCTCTAAAAAAGCAGGCCCGGCAATATCAATATGTATATAAGGATATTTGACAAAATGTTCTAAAAATTTACCTGCGGTAATCATTCCCGCATTGGCACCTCCTAAATTTTTCATATCAGCAATATCCGATTTGAGGTCTTCTTTCCATTCATCCCAAAAAGGAAAACGAAAAACTCTATCGTGAGTTCTTAAACCTGATTCATATAATTTTCTAAAATAAATATCTTTTGCATTTCCCATACTTATTGATGTCTTGGTTCCTAAAGCTCTAACGGCAGCTCCGGTTAATGTTGCCGCATCAATAATCAGTTCAGGCTTAAACTTATTGGCATAAGCCAGTGCATCGGCTAGTATCATACGTCCTTCAGCATCAGTATTTAACACTTCAATGGTTGTACCGTCAAACATGGTCACGACATCACCCGGTGCATAAGCAGTTTTACCCGGACGATTATCAGTTGCAGGAATTAAGCCTATAACATAAACCGGAACTTTATTCTTTGCCAAAGCATCAATAGTTGCAGCCATAGCAGCGGCACCTCCCATATCACTTTTCATTAAGTCCATAGAATGAGGTGTGGGCTTTAAACTCAAACCACCGGTATCATATACTACTCCTTTTCCTACTAATACAATAGGTTTTTTATTTTTCGCATTCTTAGGTTTATATTCTATTATTGTAAAAGTTGGGGGTTGCTCTGAGCCTTGATTTACTGCCAGCAAACCACCCATTTTCAAAGATTCTATTTTACCTTTTTCTAAAACATCTACTTTGTAGTTTGATTGTTTTCCCTTAGTAACGATTTCATTAGCCAACTGTGTTGCATTCATAAACGAAACCGGCTCATTCACCATATCTCTAGCCCAAAAAACGGATGAAATAAGGTTTTGTAACGTGTCTATGTCTTGTTTTTTTACACTGTCGTAAACTTTAATTTCTTTTAGTTTATTTTTCTTTTTATCAGCATCTTTAAAATATTTTAAAAATTGATAACTCGATAATAGAAGCCCTTCAACAAAAGCCAAGCTTGCCTCATCATCTTTACTTGATACGGTTAAAGACGGTTCATTTTTGACAAAATCGAATATTTTATTTCCTTGTTTCCGTAACTCTTCCATATCATCAGAAGTTATTTTTATAACAAACAAATAACCGGAGATCGTTTTGATAAATTGAAATGACTCAGACTTCCAAGATTTTTTAAAAAATTTAAAATTGTCTTCTGATAATGTATCCTTTAAGCTATTAATGTCTTTTACTAAAAAAACAACATTACTCGCTTTGTTTAATGATTTTGTAATTGAAAGTTTCATTTGTATAATTTGATTTTTCACAAAGGTCGTAAAGTTTCATGATATAGAAAATTAATCATTCTAATTAATTTCTTTTTATATTACTAAAAGATAGATTGAGACTATTTTAAAAACTGTACTTTTAAATAATATAACTATACAATATGATTTGCACATAATTTTATAACACTACATATTTATTTTATTTTACTAGTAATCTTTATTTTATATTTTATAATAGCCATACAATAATTTAAAACAGAACAACAATGTGATAAATATCATCTTTACATAGCCATAAACAAGTAC
>Ga0256914_1003749_pt1 | contig 11831 bp, 10 predicted proteins | sample HulkmetaG_FD_191571 | JGI IMG/M metagenome (GOLD analysis project Ga0256914, IMG submission 191571) | Hydrothermal chimney microbial communities from Main Endeavour vent field at the Juan de Fuca Ridge, Pacific Ocean - Hulk | ecosystem: Environmental > Aquatic > Marine > Hydrothermal vents ...
AAGGATTAGACAGCTTCTCCTTAATGTTCAGGTTAGTAGGCTATTTGATACTAAAACTAAAATGAGATTTGCCTTACCATCTGCTATTGCACCTGAAGCTGTTAAGATTTATAAGCTTATGGATGTTTCTGTTAAGAGGTTGGCTTATATTTTGTAGTGCCTTTTTAAAAAATGAAATCCCTGTTTTGTGGGGTTTAGTGCGATTTGATGGGCTAAGTTAGGAAATAAAAACCATATTAAAAGTAATATAGAAATAATAAATAAAAATGGTTCTAGCATTAAAATTCACTATAAATTAGTACTACTCATTTTTAACTTTTAATATCAAAAGATTTTTATCTCTTGTAACCTCATTAAAGAGATTATGATTATAGTTATTAAGAATTAAAGCTTGTATTAAAAATGAGTTATATAGTTTTTTATTTGTTATTAACATATTTTTATCATATATTACTACATAAATATTATTTGGTGTATTATATGATTTCTTAAATTTTATGCTAGAACCATTTTTAATAGTAATCTCTCTTATATCAGCATTTTCATTCGGATTTGTTGATATTATCCTTCCATGCTCTATATCTATACTCAATTGAGTTGTTGTTTTTAGTAATTTTTGAGAACTATTATATTTTTTAGATAAATATCCTCTATCTATAAAACTACTATTATAACTCTTTCCAGTTTTCAAATCTAGATTGGAGTACATCTCTATATTAGATAATGTATATAACATATTTTTATGTAGAAGAATATATACTTTTCTATTTGATTTAGGTAATTTAAAACTACTATTATTTAATTTGTTTAGATATGTTAATGAATAATTTTTAAGAAAATAGTTCATAACCTTATCAAACCCCTTTTTTCTACCTTCTATATATTTTTCAACAAAAAAGATAGAGCTATTTCTGACAAAATTTTGATTATTACTTAAAAGCATTTTTGAAATAATAAAGTTATCTTGCTGATGCTTTCCATTATCTAATAGAGTATTCTTATTATTTAGATAATACCATAATGGCCATCCATACTCCCACCAACTCAATATAAAATCATCTTTATCTAACTCTCTTTTAAATTTATCTAAAGTTTTAATATCTTCTGTTGATGAGAAAAAAACAGGTTTTATTTCTTTATTATAATTAATAATAGTCATAAGAGCAAAAATAGAAACTATAGTAAGAAAAATAGCTGTAGCTATATTTAATACTTTTTTTGAAAATTCACCCCAAGTTATAAGTATATTCTTAAAAACAATATATACTCCAAATACCATAGAGAATGATAATATGGTGACACCATATATTGTAAATCTTAATCCTGCTATCATAGATAAAAAGGCAATTCCAATTAAAGGAAGTGTTAGAAGCATACTTTTAAAACGAATAAGTAGTGCTAGATAACCAATAATAGCTAATATAAAAAATGGCATAGCTCCAGATACCCTATGAACCATTTCAGATAAATTTATATTCTTAGCTTCTATTACGCCATCTAAATCCGATTTAAATTTAATCTCTCTATTTTGAGAATTTTTAACTATGATTGATGAGGTTTTATTTATATAACTATTGACTCTCTTATAATATTGTGTTGTATCACTTAAAGATATAAATCCTAAAAAAATAATAAATAAAGTTAAGATATAGACTTTATAATTTATTTTTTGATATTTATTAAGAGAATAAAAGAGGATGCATAATGTAATTAATATTAATATTTTATATATAAAAGCTAAAGGGAGTATAGAGATACTTAAAAGAAAAATGGTTTGATAAGCATATATGGATTTTCTCTCATATATAATAGTGTATATTATAAATATAAAAATAGTTGCTATAATAATAGAGATGGAAGAGTGATACCAAAAATTAAAAATAGTTAAAACAGATGAAGCAATAAGTGCATCTATTAATTTTTTATTGATACTAAACTTTATTAAAAAAAAGATAGCCATAAGTGGGAAAAAGGCATTTAATATATCTGTATCATAATAGCCAAGATGAGTTCTATAGTAATAGCTAGTCATTAAAGAACCAATAATAGCACCATAAAATCCAAATTTTACCAATTTATAACTATTGGCAATTAAAATAATAGGTATAACAATAAGAGATGAGAGAAAAGCAGGAGTAAAAAATAGAGCTGTATTTAAATTAATTCCTGTCAATCGTATAATTCCATAAAGTAGATAGGCTGGTGTATATTCTGAAATAAAGGGATAGGATACCCCTTGTAGTAATTGCTTCGTATAATACCCATATAGACCAGCATCAGGAGTCCAGAGTGGTATTATATACCCATTATAAAAAAAGTCATTGTTATTAGAAATTTGATAATATAATAGTAATCTTATAGACAGACTAATAATATATGCTATTATTATATATATAATCAGTTTTTTATTATTTGATTTTTTATTTTTTAGTCCTAGTACTCTTTTTATTTTTCCCATTAATTAATCCTATATTCTCGATATTGAAAACATATTATAATTAAAAAAAATTAAATATGACCATTGTATATTAAAATATTTTATTTATACATTTAAACATAGAAAATTATCATATAAATTCCATTTTTCAATTTTTTATAGAACTTTCAAGTATTATTTAAGAGTAGTTCATGTAGAATACATTCATGACAGATTGTTTTTGTATAGTAAAAAATAAAATATACTAAGAAGATCGTCTACATACAACACACATACACAGATACAAAAGGAGATGTTTAATGTACACAAAAAAAATGTTATCTATAGCAGCTGTTGCTGCTATAATGTCAACAGGAGCTTTAGCTTTTGATACTGACACTAATGGAAAATTACTTTCTTCAACAGCTACTGCACCGGGTTTATATGATGGGAATAGAGCTAATCCTGCAGATGCAAATGCAGTTACTTCTAGGATTATAAAAAATGGGCCGGGTGAAATTGGTGATGCACTTATTTTCCCAGCATTCTTTGCGGGTAATCCTACCGATAATAATTGGGAGTCAGAGTTTTCTGTTATAAATACAAGTAACCATGCAGTTATTGCAAAAGTTGTTTTATATGGAAAACAAGATAGTGTTGAATTAAGAGACTTTAATATTTATCTCTCTGCACATGATGTATTTAGAGCGAAATTAAAAGATGGAAATATTACATCTATTGATGGTTCTACTGTTTTACCAGGTTCTGATAATGGGAATGTAGTAGAGAATACTTCTGATAAAGCTTATGTAAGTGAATATAAATATTCAGATAATGGAGAGATGGTTAGTAAGGATAATCCATTAAATATTGAAGTAGATGGATTTGGAAATCAAGGTTTGGATGATAATGGAAATGTAGTTCCAGAAAGCTCAGGATATATTGCTGTATTTGCTATGGCAGAGGCTAATAATGCTTATGACCATAAACATAAAGAGTTATGGCAAGATTATAGACATTTGATTGATACATGTCGTAGTAGAAATGAATTAAGAACAGCTACTCACACTGGGACATATCAAGATATTGAATGGAGAAAAGGTATTACTCAAGGGTTATATAATATTCAACAATTTAATAAACCAACATCAGTTAATGTACCTGATGTAAATATGAGTACAAATGAAACTGATTCTAGTAAACCTGGATTTTATGTTAATAACTGTAAAGTAGTTAAATCTGTAATGGGTGGAAATGTTAACTTTAGTTCTCCAACAGCCTCATTAACTGGTTCTATATTAGTATCTCATGATAATTCAGATGGCAATGGTAGAAGAGATTTACTTCTTAAAGCTTATAGTCTAGATAATTTTACTGATAGTAGAAAAAATCAGGGTCTATTATGGAGTGAAGGTGAATTTGCTCATATTGCTGATAGATGTATTGAGGGTTACTCTGATGGAAAAGGAAATACACTTGCTAGATATAATAAATCATGTATAAATAATGATGCTAATATATTAAGAGTAAATCATACTGTTTTTGAATATTTTACACAAGATGCAAATAGAAGTGCATTATTAGTTACTCAACCATATAAAAGAGTTCTTTTAGAGATAAATAATGTAAGTAATGATCAGATTGATGCTTGGAAAAATTTAAATGCCTATACTAAAAAAGATGGTGAATTTGATATGAGTATGGAACTTTATAATGATAATGAAGATCACTTTACACCTGTACTTGGTGGATTTACTGTATCACCTGCAACAACATCAACAACATCAGGTATTCCACATGAATTATCAATTTTTAGCCCATTTAAAACTATAGAATTAGATGAGAGTCAAAAAGAGATGTATCAAAAAGGTTATGCTATCTTAAATTTTGAAAATGGTAGAAGTACAACTGGTTTAGGTCTTTCTGCAATTGTTACACAGATGAGTGCAACAGTACATGCTGATAGTCAAGCTGAAACTAACTGGATTTATCCATATTCATATTAAGAGAAAAGGATAAACATATGAGAAATATTATTTATGCACTTGCAATAAGTTCATTACTTATTGGTTGTGGCAGTAGTGGAAAGTCATCTAACGGTGCTACACCACCAACAGCTACAGCTACGGCTACGCCAACGGCTACAGCTACACCAACAGCTACGGCTACACCAACAGCTACGGCTACACCAACGGCTACGGCTACACCTAGACCACCAGTAGGTGATGGTCGTTATTTACCTTATTAATATAAGGTATTAACTTCTATCCTCTTTTTTCTATGAGGATAGAAAGATTATACAAAAATAGAATTCTTAAAAGAAATCTATTTTCTCCGCTTAAATTTAATCTTATAGGAATTTTCATGCTAAAGAAATATTATATTTTTATAGCGCTCATTATAATTTTTTTAATTAATGGATGCAATAAAACAGATATTAAAAATAATATTAATAATAAAAGATTTATTAAATTAGTTAAGGTTAATAATCATATTATTACAACTCAAATTTTAGGTAAAAGAGGTGAAATATTTAAACAATTAGATAAAAGAACAAAGAAGAAAATAATTGAAAAACTAGTTAATGATGAAATTTTAATCCAATATATTTTTGATAAAAATAAAACTTATTCTGATATTAAAGATGAAAATAAACGAGCAAAAGTAGGATTGTTATTACTTTCTAGATATTTTGTTAGCTCAACAGAAGAGATAAATAATACTACTTTATTCAAACTTTATAAAAAAAATAAAAAAAAATATTGGCATGATAGTTTAGTCGAAATTTCACATATAGTAGTGAAAGATGAAAATGAAGCAAATAAGATATTAAATAAGTTAACTTATAGTAAAGATTTTAATAAAACATTTATTTCCATATGTAAATCTAAATCAATCGATAAAAGAACATCAATGAGTGGTGGCTATTTAGGTAGATTAAAATCTACTCTTATACCAAAATCTATTAAAGAAACTATAGATAAATTAAATAGTAATCAATATACAAAAAAACCTATAAAGACAAAGTCTGGATATGAAATAATATATTTACACTCTAAACTACCTAAAGGATATTTTAGTTTTAAAGATGTAAAAAATAGTATTATTTTAAAAACAACTAAAGATAAGATGAATAAATGGGCAACTAAAAAATTAAATAAACTAAAAAAAGATGTAAAAATAACTTATCTTTATAAATAAACTACTCCATTTTTAATAAAATGGAGTACCATCTACTCTGATTTGTTCATTAGTATCGGTATTAATTATCTCTAAATTTGGAGTATAATATCTTCCTGCAGCAGTTATTTCTTCCAAATCTTCTCTAATATGAAAGGTTAGATTAAAAATTTTATTTTGGTTAAGAGCAGTAATATCTTTTGATATTTCTTCATCAGAAGAGTATCTATGTTCATTATTTAAATCAATATATAGTTTTAATTTATATCTTCCTGTCTTATGAAATGACATATTAATAGAGGCATTATATATTCTACTTTCAGAATCTAAATTATTAGTAATATTTACATCTACATCTTTTTCACTAAATCTATCATTATCTTCTATATCAACAGATTCTCCATAAAATCTACCAACAACCCTTACTAACCAACCTGTATTTTTTATTATTTCTTCATTAGTTTTTATATTTTTTATCTTAAATGATAATTTAAATCTTCTTTCATCAGCCATATTTACACCTATATTAACAAATCTAAATTTCTTAATACCCAAACCTATCGAAGATTTTTCAGATACAAATTTATGTTCTCGATATGAAGAACCCTCTTCTTCTATCAATAATCCTGTAACTTCAAGATTATTAACATCATCTATTGCACTGTTTTGTATCTCTACAGTTACTAAAGATTGATATCTAATATGATTATCTGGTTCTGCCTTTAAAAAGAATTTTGTTTCATTTAATATCGTATTATTATTTACTATAGGTGTATTATTTACTATAGGTGTATTGCTGTTGGTAGGTTGAGAAGGAATTGTAGTAGCTAAAGGCTCTTTAGATATATTGCTCTCATTTGAAATATTTACATCTCCTTGCATCTCTTTTATAATACTATTTAAATATAAATCATTACTTTCATTATTCTCAGATAATTTACATGATATATTTTCATCTGTTAAAAAAGGAATATCTAATTCTGTAGAACCATTTGCATCTAATTGAATTGTAATAACTTCATCTATATTATTTACTTTACATTGAAAAATTTTATCTGTATTTTTTGTATCTATTGCATATTCTATTCTTTTATTATAAACTTCTAAATTATTTATTCCTACTTGATTAAAAGCTTTTTCTAAACTATTTTTTAGTGTATCTATAGTGGTTAAATTGGTCTGAATATTTGTAAATCCTGTTGGGTGTTTTAATGTTAAATGATATAAAAGTATTGCTGGTGAATTTTCTGCTAATTCAAAACTATCGTTACCATCAAATGTAAGAAAAATTGAACTCTCATCTTTATTTCTAACTATAAAAATATCTTTTTTGGGAATAACTATAGATTTATTAAATTCATAAAAGATTTTAACATTATCTCTTGATAATTTTTCTAAAGGCTCTATTGAATAGTTTTGATTATGTTTTATATAATCTTTAATAGAATTCTCATTCTCATTTCCTATTGGGGTCAATTGATACTCTGAATTATCTGTTAAATATCCTTTTATATCATCTATTGATAAAGTTGAGGAACTATTATTTTCTACCGTACTATTATCAACTACTATATCAGTGATATTTTTATCACTATTATTTATATCTTCTGATATATTAGTTTCTGTATTTATTGCAATATCAGTACCATTAGAACCTTCTACATTAACTCCACAACCAACTAAAAAGATAAAAACAATAAGCATTAAAATATATTTCATATATTTCCTTTAATTTAAAATTCATCTTATTTTAAGATATTTTAAATAAAATGGCACTTAAAAAGATTATCGTCTATGAACTTGCAAAAGAAAAAAGCTTTTACTCTACTAGAAGTACTCATATCTATTACATTATTATCTTTAGTTTTAATGGCTCTCTATAGAAGTGTTGATATACTAAAAGCTTCAAATAAAAATCTTTTTCATCATTTAGAAAAAAGTTCAAATATTATAAAAGGAGCTAATAGCTTATATCTTGATATATTGGAATCTAATGGAAGATTAAAAATTACTCATTTAAAAAAATATCATCGTATAGAGATAGAAAGTACCAAACATTCATTATATGGATTATATAGATGTAAAGTTATATGGCTAGTATATAAGGAAAACAATACTCTTCTTCGATTAGAAGGAAATAACTATAATTTACCTTTAAAAGAGGAAGATAATATTGCTATTGATAAAATCACAGAAAATATGGAAATTTTTAATATATATAAAAATAAGAAAAAAAATAAAATATTAGTAGTTATGAAAATATTAAATCAGGAGGTACAAAGTTTTATGATACAAAATTTAGATATACAATTTAGAACATATGGGAAAGATGAAATACATATTAATATAATAGGTGGAATCAATGCAAATAAAGAAAAAGATAAAAATACATTTATACTAAAATAAAAAAAAGAAAGATATATGCTATATAAATACAAAGGTATTACAAAACAGGGTAAAAGCGTTAGTGGAACAGTGGAGGCTTCGGGTGAAGATGAAGCTAAACAGAAACTAAAAAATCAAGGTATATTTTATAAAGATATAACTCCCACAAAAGAGATAACTCTAAAGAACTTCTCTCAAAGAGAGATGCCTGGACCTCTACTTAGTTCTTTTGCCAAAGAGCTTTCTTCTTATCTCAACTCTGGTATGGCAATACTCACAGCTATTAGACTAATAGAGGACCAACACCAACATGAAAAGAAATATGCTTCCTTTTTAGCATCTCTAAGAACTATGATAGAAGAGGGGAAATCACTCTATCATGCTCTAAACTCTCAAAGTGTTTATGGTATGCCTGATTTTTTCTTGCAAAGTATTAATGTAGCAGGGCAGAGTGGTAAAATGGTGCCTGTACTTATTCAAATGGGAAATTTTTTCTCTACACAAGCCAAAATAAAAAAACAGGTTGGTAACGCTTTGGCTTATCCTATGTTTATCTTTATAGTTGCTATTGGTATGGTTGGGTTTCTTATTACATTTGTTGTTCCTAAAATTACAGGAATATTTAAAGATACAGGGCAGGAGTTACCAGAGATTACACAGTTTGTTTTGGCTATTAGTGATTTTTTAAGTAGCCATTATATTGTTTTATTACTAGGTATTGTCGGAACTATTATAGCTTTTAAACTATCGTATAAATATATTTACTCTTTTCAAAGGTTTTATGATAGTTTAGTTTTGAAAGTACCAGTCATAGGTGCATTAATTCAAAATCATGAACTTGGTCGCTTCTCATATATATTATCATTGATGTTAGACTCTGGAGTATCTTATGCTCATGCCGTCAAACTTGCTACTTCCACTTTTAATAACTCTGCATTCAAAGAGTCATTTGAAGAGGCATCTAAACGAGTTATAGAGGGAAATAAACTCTCTCATGCACTCCAAAGAGGTAGAGGAGTAAAACCCAAACGAAACTTTATGCAGGCACTAGCATTAGGTGAAGAGTCTAGTGAAGTAGCACAGATATTAAGTAATATTGCCTCCCTTTATCAAGAAGAGAATGATGATAAGCTGAAACTCCTATTAAGTCTGCTAGAACCATTTATGATGCTTTTTATTGGTGGAGTTGTTGGAATTATCGTAGCCGCAATGTTATTACCTATATTCTCTATGAATTTAGGTGCTAAAATGTAATGAATACTAAATAGTTAATATGATAGAATTGGATAAATTTTAAGGAGGTTTTGGTGAAAAAAATATTTTTTATTACAGCAATTACTACTACGATAGGCATGGCTGATTTTATTGGTGGAGAGGTTGATTTAGGTTTTTATGCTCATAATCCTAGTGGAATGGCACAAAATGGAGGAGATAGTGTCGATATAGAGAAGGATTTAAATTGGAAAAATGAAAATGATATTTTTTTCAAAGCTTACTTTGAACACCCTATACCTATTCTTCCAAATATAAAAGTAGGTTATAGCAAATTTTCTCATGAGGGAAAGGGTAAGGCCTCAAAAACATTTTCTTGGAATGGAATTGACCTATTTAGAGTAAATGATGATATATATTCTAATTTAGATTTAGATATTTATGATTTTACTTTATATTATGAACTTCTTGATAATTGGTTAAATTTTGATATGGGATTAAATGTTAAATATTTAAATGGTTCTATAAAAGTAGATAATGATAATACAGATATAGATTTGCCAATTCCTATGTTATATGCAAAAGCAAAAGTGGATATACCATCTACAGATTTAAGCTTTCAAGCAGAAGGGAATTATATTAGTTATGATAAAAATAGTTTATATGATTTAGAAATTGGTGCTAGATACTCATTTACTTTAGGTTTTGGTATAGAGGCCGGATATAAAGCTATGAAAATCAAAATAGATGATATAGATGACTTTAGTATGGATGCAGATTTTAGTGGTGCTTATGGCAAAGTTATTTGGGATTTCTAATGGCAAAACAGAGATTTAGAGATGTCAAACAAGGTAGAGTTAAAAAGATTAAAAAAACTAAAAAATCTTCTAATCTAAAATTTGCTAAAAATTTTTCAAAAATTAAAGCAGCTATTACTGATAGTTTTATGCTTTTGATGCCAATAATGTATATTGTATTTTATCTAGTAATGGATGGAAGAGAAGGATTTGCACAACATAAATTAGAGGGCTGGATATATATATTAGTTCCTTTTATTATAGTTCAATCTCTTTTTATGTTTAAAGGAGATGGTCAAACCCCTGGTTACAAAAATTATCATCTAAAAGTAGTTGATATTAATACCAATCAAAGACCCCCTCTATTTTCTATATTTTTTAGGAATGTGGCTATGATTTTATCTATAGTTACTATATTTGGTTGGGCTATGATGTTTGTACGAAAAGACAAACGAGGGTTACATGATTTATTAAGTAATACAGCCATTGTTTCAGTAGAAAATGAGAATTAGTTTAGCTCTTTTTTATCTCTCCTATTTTGCAATGATTGGAGTTTATATTATATTTATGCCTAAAGTCCTTTTGGATTTTGGGTATAATAGCATGCAGGTTGGAATTATATATTCTGCTGCTCCTTTTATGCGTTTTTTGCTTCCTTTTATATTTCAACATTTAGTTAAGCTTACAGCTAAGATTTATCTACTCTCTCTATTATTTACATTTATAGCCTCATTAATATTTTTGAATACAGTAGAAAATTTTACACTATATCTTATAGCCAATCTACTTTTTGGTGCATCTATGGGTATATCTTTACCTTTTGTAGAGACTATAGCACTAGGACAATTATCCAAAAAAGAGTACGGTCGAGTCAGACTTTGGGGTTCTATTGGGTTTATATTTATAGCATTATGGTTAGGTAAAATGCTCTCTACAAACAATGAAGCATTATATTATTTAACTGGTTCAGCATTTTTTACATTATTATTTGGTTTTGTGGTTTCAAGATTTGATAATCATGATAAATTAATATCACAAAATAGTGATAAATCTTTTTCACTTATGCGTTATTGGGCATTTTGGGTTAGTATATTTCTTATGCAATTAGCTTTTGGTGGATTTTATAACTTTTTTACGATATATGAGACTGCTCATGGTATTAGTTTGGAGATGACTAGTTGGATGTGGACATTTGGTGTAATATGCGAGATATTTATGCTATTTTTTCAAGGTAGCCTGTTACAAAAAAATCTGCTCAATATTCTAAAGATTGCAATAGTTGTGACAACTATTAGATGGTTACTTTTATATCTATATCCTGATAGTATCACCATTCTGTTTGCTTCACAATCACTCCATGCAATTAGTTTTGCACTATATCATACAGCAACTATTACTTATGTATTTTCTCTATATTCTCAAAAGAGATTAGCTCAACAGTTCGTTTTGGGAATTGGATTTGGACTTGGTGGCTCTTTAGGTGCATTATTAGCTGGACAGATTTATGGAGAGTATCTCTTCTTGATAGAAGCGATTATTACATTTGGAGCTTTTTTAATGTTGATGGTTCATAAAACTCACTATCTTTGAGACTTCTAGCCTCTAAATTACGAGATTTCTTAAGTTCCATATCTATATATTTTAAATCTGCTAATATAGTTGGACTAGCAATAGTGTATGGACGAACTCTATCCCCCTTAGAGATAAAAATATTAAATCCATTCTCATATAATCCCATACGAACAGCAATAGCTGTTGAGTAGGTGGTTAAAATAGTATCCTCTTTGCACAAAGCTTTTATATCAGCAAAATACTCTTTTGTCCATAATAATGGATTTCGC
>Ga0256914_1003750_pt1 | contig 11828 bp, 12 predicted proteins | sample HulkmetaG_FD_191571 | JGI IMG/M metagenome (GOLD analysis project Ga0256914, IMG submission 191571) | Hydrothermal chimney microbial communities from Main Endeavour vent field at the Juan de Fuca Ridge, Pacific Ocean - Hulk | ecosystem: Environmental > Aquatic > Marine > Hydrothermal vents ...
CCTCGCCGGGGAGACCGATACGACCTTTTTCCTGACCGAGCATGATATGAAGGTCGTTTTCTCCGTTTCCCAGAAGATCTATGTGCTGCATCAGGGACGCCTGCTTGCGGAGGGGACGCCGGAGGAGATCCGGGAGAATCCCCAGGTCCAGGAGGCCTATCTCGGAGGGAGTGTCAGTGCTTAGGCTTGAGAAAATCCATTCCTATTATGGCGACAGCCATGTCCTCCAGGGGGTCTCTCTTACCATCGGCGAGGATGAGAGCGTGTGTCTCCTCGGCCGGAACGGTGCGGGAAAGAGCACGACCATGAAGAGTATCATGGGATTCGTCCCCCCGAGGGAGGGAGAGATATATTTCAAGGATGAGAAGATTTCGGGATTGCCTCCCTTCGAGATCGTGCGGCGGGGGATCGGCTATGTCCCCGAAGATCGCCGCATTTTCCCCGACTTGACGGTGATGGAAAACCTTGAAGTGGCCTTTCTTAAACGGGAGGATGGCCCGTCAAAATGGGACGTATCGACAATCTTGGAGATGTTTCCACTGCTTCGCAGCCTCCTGGACAGAAAGGGGGGAAACCTGAGCGGCGGAGAGCAGCAGTTATTGGCCATCGCCCGGGCCCTCATCGGGAATCCATCCCTTCTCTTGTTGGATGAGCCCTGTGAAGGATTGGCCCCCGTGATCGTGGGCCAGTTGAAGGAGGTTATTTTGGCGCTCAGGAAAGAGATTCCCATTCTCATCGCCGAACAGAACGCCCTTTTCGCCCTGGAGGTTTCAAACAGGGGGTACGTCATTGAAAAAGGGATCATCAAGTATGAGGGAACCACCGAGGATCTGAAGGGCAACAGAGAAATTCAGAGACGATATCTTTCCGTTTAGGAGACATTTCCAAAGGCCATGAGTTCCACCTCAGCAGATCTTGCCGGGCGGAAAGGTCCGGTAAAATTCGCCCTGTATGTGCATCTCCCTTTTTGCAGGAGGCGTTGCGCCTATTGTGACTTCGTGTCTTTTGCCGGCAAGGAAGAGGCGATTTCACCCTACATTGAGTGGGTGTTGGGGGAATGGCAGGCGGTCAGGGATTCCTTGATTTTTCCCGCAACCCCTGAGGTGACGAGCTGCTATCTGGGTGGAGGAACCCCGTCTCTTTTGAGCGAGGCCCAGGTTGAAGACCTCGTGGAAGGGTTGTTTTCCGGAGGGGTGGCGGGGCCCTTGGAGTTCACCGTCGAGGCCAACCCGGAATCCCTGACGCCATCGAAATTGAGGTGCTACAAAACCCTGGGAATCAATCGGATTAGCCTGGGGGTTCAAAGCTTTTCCGACGGGTTTCTGCGAAAGCTCGGGAGGATCCACACGTCCTCGCAGGCCGAGGCGGCCATTCGGATGATTCATGATGAGGGGTGGGAAAACTGGAACATCGATTTGATGTACGGGCTTCCCGGTCAAACCCCGACGGCCTTCGAGAGGGATCTTGACAGGGCCTTGGCCTTCGAGCCCCCTCACCTTTCCGCTTACTGCCTGACCCTCGCTCCGGAAACGTCCTTCGGGCGCCTGGCCGAAGAGGGAAGGCTTCAGTTGCCCGAGGAGCGGGATATCCTCGAAATGATGGACATCCTTGAGGAAAAATCGGCGCGGGCCGGCTTGTTCCAATACGAGACGTCCAATTTTGCCAGGGAAGGATTCGCCTGCGCCCACAACCTGACTTACTGGCACCTGGAACCTTATGTAGGCATTGGCGTGGGAGCCGTTTCCTATTTTCGTATGCCTGATGAAATATGGGGAGGACACTGGGAGAATCCGTCAGGTTTTCCTGAATATATCAAGATGGTGAAAGAAAAAGAGTGGCAGTTTAAGAAAAGGAGGATTCTGACAAAGGCACAAGCCTTCGCTGAGACACTTTTGGTGGGGTTGCGGTTGACTCAAGGCATTTCAATGAAAGGGTTGCAAGAAGCTTTTGGGGGGGAGTGGATGCGTCAGGTATTGGGTAAGATAAGTTTTCTCATGGATGAGGGATGGCTTGAGACGAAGGATGGGGTGTTGCGGTTGAGTCCTTACGGAAGCCGACTGTTGGATACCCTTCTTGTGGAGATTATTTCTTCAGTGAATTAGCAGGTGGGCGTTGATAGAGAAGAACCGCGATGTTGTGTTGGGTGAGAGTTTCGGAAAAGACGTGCGTCCCATCGTTGCGTGCCACGAAATAGAGGTAGTTGGTTTTTGCCGGATAGAGGGCGGCGCGAATGGCGTCTTCGCCGGGGTTGCAGATTGGATCAGGGGGGAGCCCCTTGATTCGGTATGTGTTGTGGGGGGTTGGCCTCATTAAGTCTCTTTTTGTGAGCTTCCCTGTGTAGGAAGGAATGTCATAGATCACGGTCGGGTCGCTTTGGAGGCGCATCCCCTTTTTCAGCCGGTTGTGAAATACAGAGGAGATGATGGGCATTTCCCGTTTGAGGAGGGCTTCCTTTTCGATGATGGAGGCAAGGGTAATAACATCTCTGTTTGTCATGCCGAGCTCTTTGGCCCGTTCTTTTAGCTCCTTCGTATAGATTTCACAGAATCGTTTGAGCATCTTGGCGATAACTCTACGGGGTGGATAGTTCTTTGGAAAAAGATAGGTGTCTGGGAAAAGAACGCCTTCAAGGTTTGGAAAGACCTCATTGAGGCATGGAATCGTATGGGAGCTCATGGCAAGAGATCGAAACTGATGAGCGGAACAGATACTATGATCTTCCAGAATATTGGCGATGTCTTTAACGGTTAAACCCTCCGGAATCGTAATGGAATGAAGGATGACTTTTCCTGTCCGGAGAATTTTGAGGAGCTGGATAGGCGTGGTCTTGGGAGGTATGAGGTATTCACCATGTTGGATTTTGAGGGTTACTTTTTTGCAGCGTCCCAGTAAGAGAAAGAACCATTCGCTGGTAATCAGGTTCTTGCTCTTGAGTAGATGGGCCACCTTTCGGAAGCTAGATGCCCGATGTATTTCTATATATACGGGTCCGCCGGAAGAGGGGGTGTAAAGGAAGATGAGAAAATTGAATAGAAAGGCGAACAGTGCCGTAAGGGATACGATGGCGAAAATTGAGAAGAGACGCTTGAAGAACCTCATCGACCTACGTGGTTTTGATAATCGAGATAATTTTGCAGAATGATGACGGCCGAGAGCTGGTCGATGACCCTTTTCCTTTTATTTCTTCTGACATCCCCTTTGATAAGAACCTTCTCGGCGGATATGCTGCTTAACCGTTCGTCCCATGTTTCCACAGGAATTCCCGTAAGCTTTCTAATACCTTTTGCGAAATCCCCTACCTTCTGGGCCGTTTCGCTTAATGAACCATCCATGTTTTTTGGAAGGCCAATGACGACCTTTTCTATTTTTTCTTTTTCGATGATGCCTTTGATACATTCAATGTCTCGTTTCAGGCCCTTGCTCTGGAGTGTATCGTATTTCCCGGCGATGATTCCCATTTCATCGCTGATGGCGAGGCCGATACGTTTCGTGCCAAAATCGATTCCTAGATAACGCATACGGTTTTACCATAATAACCTGTGAGAGAAGTGTCAAGAAAGGGATGGGAAGTCTTTTCTCTTTTATTTCTTGATATTCTTTTTATATTTTGATACATTACGACCTGATCAAAAATATTTGAAGGGAACATAAAGGAATGCTGAATGCGCTGATAGGATTGTTTTCCAACGATTTAGCTATTGATCTCGGAACGGCTAATACGCTGGTATACGTGAAAGGAAAAGGGATTGTAAGTTCTGAACCCTCTGTCGTGGCGGTAAAGAGAGATGAGAAGGGGAATAAAAAGGTTTTGGCCGTGGGGGCGGAGGCGAAGAAGATGCTGGGAAGGACCCCCGGGAACATCGAGGCGATTCGTCCCATGAAGAACGGGGTCATCGCGGATTTCGAGATAACGGAAGAAATGCTTTACCACTTCATCGTCAAGGCCCACAACCGAAAATCGTTCGTCCGCCCGAGGATCGTGATTTGTGTCCCTTCCGGGATCACGCCCGTGGAACGGAGGGCCGTCCGGGAATCTGCCATCTCGGCAGGAGCCCGGGAAGTCTATCTGATCGAAGAACCGATGGCGGCGGCCATCGGCGCGAATCTCCCTATCACCGAGGCCTCGGGAAACATGATCGTGGATATCGGGGGCGGGACGACGGAGGTGGCGGTCATCTCCCTGTCCGGAATCGTCTACTCGAGCTCCGTCCGCGTCGCGGGCGACAAGATGGATGAGGCCATTGTTCAGTACGTGAAGCGGCATTACAATCTACTCATCGGAGAGAGGTCCGCGGAGTTGATCAAGATCATGATCGGTTCGGCATATCCCAGCAAGGAAGCCAAGGTGCTCGAGGTCAAGGGGCGGGATCTGGTGACGGGAATCCCGAAGACAATCGAAATCAACTCCGAAGAGATACGGGAATCCATTTCCGAACCCATCAATGCCATCATCGAGACCATCCGTATCGCCCTGGAGAAGACCCCTCCTGAACTGGCCGCGGACATCGTGGACAAAGGAATCGTCTTGAGCGGTGGCGGGGCGCTTCTTAAGGACCTGGATCTGCTGGTTCGGGAAGTGACAAATCTTCCAGTCACGGTGGCAGAAGACCCTTTGACAACAGTGGTTGTTGGATCGGGTCGGGTGTTGGATGATATTAACTTGTTGAGGCTAACAGCTTCCAGTTTGTAGAAGGATGGTTCATCATCCCCATCGGTCTAATAAAAAGAGATTTCTGAAGGGATTTTTTTTCCTTTTAGCGGTATTTATCGTGAGCTTGTGGTTCCTTTCTAAAAGAGGGACATCCACATTTTTTGTAGACCATTTGTTGCTCAATCTGGCTTTTCCGTTTCAAAAAGCGATAAGTTTTACGACAGACAAGGCAGGAGGAATCATTGAGCATTATATAGATTTGGTGAATACGAAAAAAGAGAATGAACGGTTGAGAAAGATGGTTGCGAAACTTCATGCCAAAACCGTTCGTTTGGAGGAGTTGAGGAGGGAGAATGAGAGATTGAGGAAGTTGCTCGATTTTCAAGAGGAGATCTCCTCCCCCATGGTGCCTGCGGAAATTATTGCCTCTTCACCTACTCCTTGGATCGAAACGTTTGTGGTGGATAAAGGCACCAAGGATAATGTTCAGGAAGGAATGCCCGTAGTCAGCGAAAAGGGAGTCGTCGGTTATGTCCTCAAGGCAACTCGGTTTGTTTCGACGGTAATGGTTCTCACGCACTATAATTGCCGTGTTGATGCGATTGTTCAGAGAACCCGAAGCCATGGAGTCGTCGGGGGGCTGCTGGAAGGGCGCTGCCGTCTATTCAATGTTCTGAGGAATGAAGATATTGCGGAAGGCGATTTGGTGGTAACCTCTGGATTTGGAAATCGTTTCCCAAGAGGGCTACTGATTGGGGAGATACGAAAGGTAAAGAGAAAATCTTTTGGATTGTTTCAAGAGGCTGAGATAGAACCGAGTGTAGATTTCAGTAAATTGGAGGAAGTCTATATCTTGTTAAAGCCTCAAACGCCGATTGCCGATCTTGGTAAGTCTCGTCATGAATAAGGATCAGTATTCGCAAGGAAAATCGGCCTTCTTCGTAGCGTTGATTTTCGTGTTTATGTCCGTGATAATTGGGAAGGTAATGCCTGTATGTTGGTTGGTACCGGATCTTTCCCTTATCCTTACGATTTATGCCGCCCTTGCGTTTGATGGAAAGGTGGGTATGCTATTGTCTGTTTTCGGGGGAGGATACGTGGGGTCTTTTTCCTCTTTTCCTTTGGAATATATGGCATTTTATGGACTTATCTTTTTTGGGATTCGCTTTATATCGTCCTATTTCCAACTGCGTTTTCTAGGATATCCGGTCTTTCTCACCTTTTTTCTGGAGGTTTTAGTCGGTACAATTCACGGGTTGGAGATATATTTGAAACAGCCGGAAGTCTTTTCGTTTCAACCTGTCGAACGGATTGTTTTCTTTCAAGCCCTGTTGACGACTTTGTTCCTCTATCCGGTTTTTTTGCTTTTCAAGCATGTGTCAAGAAATTTTTCTCTTCCCGTTAAACGTCCCCTGAAATGACGGTTGAGCGAGGCGGTCGTTCCAAGCTGATACGAGCGGTTTTCCCTGTGCTTGTCGTCTTGATGGCCTTTATGGGGATTGTTTCCCGTTTGTGGTATCTCCAGGTGCTTCAATACGACAAGTTTCATCGCCTATCTTTGAGCAATCGTATCCGTTTGAAGGCTATTCCCGCCATCAGGGGAATGATTTTCGATCGGGATGGAAATTTGCTTGTCGACAACCGCCCATCCTTCTGCGCGGCGATTGTGCCGGAGGATGTGAAAAATCGGGAGGCACTCTTTTCTTTCTTGTCGTACGTGCTTAACATGAAGATTGATGAGATAAAAAAAAGGTTGAAGGGAAAGGCGTATTACGCTTCTTTCCAGCCACGTATCATAAAGGCGAATTGTAGCACAGTCGAAGTGGCCAAGATGCAAGCGCATTTGATGGAGTTTCCTGGATTGGAAATCCTTGTCCGTTCGCGGAGACATTATCTCTATGGAAAACTTGCGTCCCACATTTTGGGTTACATAGGAGAGATAAGCCAGAGAGAATTGAGGAGGATGAAAAAGGAGGGGTATCATCCCGGTGATTTTATAGGAAAATACGGAGTGGAAAAGACGTTTGAGAAGGAACTGAAAGGGAAGGAAGGGGGGTATCAAGTCGAAGTTGATGCGAATGGACGAGATGTTAAAGTCCTACGAAAGGTAGATCCTATACCGGGCCACAATATCTATTTGACGCTTTCCCTTCAGCTTCAGCAAAAGTTGGAGAAGTTGATGGAGGGGAAGTCAGGGGCCGCCGTAGCCGTTGATCCCACGACCGGTGAGATTCTGGCGATGGTGAGCCACCCCAATTTTGACCCCAACTTGCTGACGAAGCGATTAACGGCCAAACAATGGAAGGCGTTGATCTCAGACCCCTCCCATCCCCTCTTGGATCGCACCATCCAAGGCACCTATCCGCCGGGCTCCACGTTCAAGATTGTGACGGCAGTGGCTGGGTTGGAGGAAGGGGTAATCCAAGCGTCGACACTCCTCTTTTGTCCCGGCTATCTGAAATTTGGCAGACGAAGTTATCGGTGTTGGAAAAAAAGCGGTCATGGGAAGATAACCATTCATCAAGCTATCGTAGGATCTTGTGATGTCTTTTTCTATCAAGTGGGGCTCAAATTGGGAATCAATAGGCTGGCGTTTTACGCCAAGGCGTTCGGGCTTGGGCGTAAGACGGGTATAGCGCTACCCCACGAAAAGGCAGGATTGATCCCGGATACCCTATGGAAGAAAAGGCGCTTTCATGAACCGTGGTTCGAGGGGGAAACCTTATCCGTTGCAATTGGGCAGGGGTATGTGTTAACAACCCCTCTTCAAATGGCTATGTTGATGGCATCGGTGGCAAATGGAGGTAAATTGGAGCGGCCATTGATCGTGAAGGAGGTTCGAGACATCCAGGGAAAGGTGGTCAAGGTGTTTAAACCCCAAATCGTTTCTCGTATACCTGTTTCGGAGAGGGTTTTGAGTATCATTCAATCTGGTTTGTGGGGAGTTGTGAATGAACCCCATGGAACGGCGCATCGCGCCAGATTGAAAGATATAAATGTGAGTGGAAAGACGGGGACGGCCCAGGTTATTCGTATCAAGCGAAGAAGCTCCCAACCCACTTCGGAAAGATTTAAGGATCATGCATGGTTTGTCGCCTATGCACCCAGCGAGGCACCGACAGTTGCCATGAGCGTTCTTGTGGAACATGGAGGACACGGCGGTGAGGCGGCGGCTCCCATAGCGGGGAAATTTTTGCGGTTTTATTTCGATGGTCCCGAGGTTTATTGATGTTCAAAATTGACAGAAAGCTTCTGAAAAATTTCGACTGGGGGCTGGCCGCCTTGGCGGTGGTTATTCTAGTTGTTGGACTCATCAATCTTTACAGCGCCACCTATACCCATGGGAAACCCAGTCATTATTTCTTTCACCAGCTCGTTTGGATTTTGGCAGGTCTGGTAGGAATGTGTGTGGCCATCTGCATAACGGACACCTTTTACTATGAGAATGCCATTATACTTTACATCGTTACGGTTATTTTGCTGATTCTTGTCGATGTCTATGGAATGATTACCTCCGGGGCTCAGCGGTGGATTCGATTGGGGCCTATCTCCCTCCAGCCCTCGGAACTGGCAAAATTATCCCTTATTTTGGTGATGGGATACTATTACGAGACGAAGGAACCTATCGATATTCTTCCTTTCCGTTCTTTGATCTTACCTTTCGTATTGGTCGCGATCCTGGCGGGATTGATCGTAAAACAGCCGGATCTCGGGACGGCATTGTTGCTTCTTCTCATTTTCTTTTCCATTCTTCTTTATGAAGGTGTTCCGTGGAAGGTGTTGGGAACGCTTGTGGTTGGTGGGCTTTTGGCGCTTCCCCTTTTGTGGGGGCATCTGAAACCATACCAGAAAGCAAGGCTATTAACGTTTATCGATCCCAATCGAGATCCCCTAGGCGCGGGGTATCACATCATCCAATCAAAAATTGCCGTTGGGTCAGGGGGAATGTGGGGAAAAGGGTTTTTAAAGGGGACGCAGTGTAAGCTGGAGTTTCTTCCGGAACATCACACGGATTTTGTTTTTTCCGTCTTCGCGGAGGAGTGGGGATTTGTGGGATCTATCGTTGTTCTCATTCTCCTATTCCTCTTGGTCCTTTGGGGGCTCGAAGTGGCGCGAAACGCCCGAAATCGTTTTGGCGAAGTGGTTGCTGTGGGCATTACTGCCATGTTTTTCTGGCAAATCGTCATAAATATCGGTATGGCGATTGGTATCATGCCCGTGGTAGGAATCCCCCTCCCTTTCTTGAGCTATGGGGGGTCGGGCATGCTGACCAATCTCTTTGCACTCGGTATATTGATGAGTATCCGAATGCGGGAACGATCCTATCCTTCCCCTTACTGAAAAGGCGCTTAGAAGGGGATGTCGTCATCCAGGGGTGTTTCGTCCACCATATCTTCCTGAACGGGTGCGGCGCTTTCGGGAACATCCATCACATCTCCGGCCTTTCCGAGCATTTGCATGTTTTCCGCGATGATTTCCGTGGTCCACCGCCTGTTGCCGTCCCTGTCTTCCCACGAGCGGGTCTGGAGCCTGCCCTCGATATAGACCTGTTTCCCCTTGGAGAGGTACTGGGCGCAGATTTCTCCGAGTCTCCGCCACGCCACGATGCGGTGCCATTCCGTCTGATCCACACGTTCGCCATTCTTATTTGTCCATTGTCTGGATGTGGCAATCCTAAAAGTGGTGACAGCGGTTCCATCGGCCGTGTACCGGATTTCCGGATCGGCTCCCAGGTATCCGATCAAAATAACTTTATTGACGCCAGCCATAATTTTCCTCCTTTAATCAGCCTTTCCGGCAGATCCTAAAAGTTTTATACGCTGCTTGACAACCTCTTTCATTGCGTCCCGAGCAGGGCCTAGGATTTTCCTTGGATCGATCTCTTCGGGATGTTTTGCTAACACCTCTCGTATCGCTCCGACCGTGGCAATCCTCAAATCGGTGTCCGTGTTGACTTTATTGATGCCACATGCCACGGCTTCTGCCAAAACGTCATCGGTGACGCCTTTCGCTCCTGCCAGTTTGGCACCGAATTTTTCTGCCTTCTCTACAAGGGCAGAAGGAACGCCCGACGCCCCGTGCAAAACAAGGGGGATTTGGGTTCGTTTTTTTACTTCTTTCAATCGTTCGAAGTCGATCTTTGATTCTCCGGTGTATTTGAAAGCTCCATGCGAGGTTCCGACGGCGGGGGCCAGATAGTCGATGTCCGTTTCCTTCACGAAAGTAACGGCCTGATCCGGATGGATGAGGGTCGCGTCCCGCTCATCCACGGAGACGTTGTCCTCGATTCCCTTCAGGGTGCCCAGTTCCGCCTCCACCGACACCCCCATGGCGTGGGCAATTTCCACAATGCGCTTCGTTTGCCGGATGTTTTCCTCAAAGGGCAAAGAGGAGGCATCGATCATAATCGAGGTGTAGCCCGCCCGCAGGGCGGCCATGATGACATTGAAATCCTTACCGTGATCTAGGTGGATCACCACCGGAACGGCACTTTTTCGGGCGAGGACATCCACCATTTGGAAAAGCATGTCTGCCCCAGCGTAGTGAATAGCACCTTCTGACGTCTCAACAATCACAGGGGCGTGAAGTTCCTCTGCCGCCTCCAGAATGGCCTGAAGCGTTTCCATGTTGTTGAAATTGAAGGCCCCGACGGCGTAATTGCCCTCGTGGGCTTTTCGTAGAATATCAATACCGGTTGCAATGGGCATGATGCGCTCCTTTTTTTGAAGGTTGAAGAGATATGATTTCAACGAAGCTGTTGATATGGTATTCCGCTTCCAGGTCGGGGTTTTGATAAGCGGCGAAAGGAATGCCAGCCAGTCGGGAAGCCTCTGCGTCCAGGGGCGAATCCCCGATATAGAGGGTATCGTCAGGAGTGATTTTCAATGTTTTTGATATGAGGAGAAGCCCCTCGGGATCAGGTTTTGGGTTTTTTACGTGGAGGGCGGTGACAACGCAGTCGAAGAAATGGGTCAGGCTGAAGTATTCGAGAATGGCCTCCATGCTCGTGCTCCTATTGGTACAAATGGCCAGTCTTTTCCCCTGTTCCTTTAAGGATTGAAGGACCTCCCTCGCCCCAGGCGCCAGTTTCATGTAGGGGATGAATCGGTGGTAATCGGTGTTGAGGCGGAGTTGTTGCGCCTCCTGCCTGCGTGGGTCGTTCCTGAAGAGGTAGTCGACGGATTCCTCGGCGGTGGCCATGTGGATATACGTAATCTGCTTTTGTGTCATGGGAGGTTTTCCGAAAGCGGTGAGGAGATAGTTGTAAAATTCGATGTTGGCCTGGAGGGAGTCGAAGAGAACTCCGTCACAATCGAAGATATAACATGAAAACATCGTGTCCCTTCCTTGAGGGTATAGTTTGTTTGGTAGATATGGCAAAGGTTAATGCCGCATGAATTGCTCGATGGGTACCTTTTTGTACCCTTCGGGGACCTGGAAGATTCGCTGGGGGATGGATGTGATTTTGATGTCCACGACTCTTTCGATCTCTTCCGTTCCCATGTTGTAGGTAATCGTTAGAAGCGGAACCTTTTGGCCTTTCATAAAATTCTGATATTCTTTGGACTGCTCGAAGTCTTTTTCGCCGGAAAGCTCTTCGAAGATGGACTCGATTTTTGTTTTTTTCTCTCTTGCCTTTTCAACGTCGATTTCATCTTTGAGGGGGAGGCGTTCGGTGTACCACATCACTTCTACCTTCTTGCCATTGACGTAGATTTCTGCCTCTTGAGAGGGGTATCCCAGAATTTTTTTGCTTTTTCCAGTCTCTTTGATTTGGACCTTCAGCGGGGCCTGTGGCGCCTTTTTTTCGCCAAACAGCTTTTGCGCCTTAATCTGTTGAACGATCTTTTCAATCCGCTGGACGAAATCGTCGACCGAGTTTACGGCATAGATTCTTCTCGTCGGCAGAATGTTGATCAACGTGTTCGATCCGATATCGGTGATAAAAATGGCATTTCTTTGATAGACGGCGACTTTGTTGTCTTGGTAATACTCCAACCAGGTTTGGAGTACCTGCGTTTTTCCTCTCCCCGGTATGAGGCGCGAGGATTGCTTTTTGAGGATGATGCCACACTTTCCATACACCGGTAGTGTAAGGACGCAGAGACTTGCCCATAGAAAGATCCTTAAGAATACCTTCTTCCTTTTCCTCATCTTTCCCTTCCATGATGTTACA
>Ga0256914_1003751_pt1 | contig 11828 bp, 5 predicted proteins | sample HulkmetaG_FD_191571 | JGI IMG/M metagenome (GOLD analysis project Ga0256914, IMG submission 191571) | Hydrothermal chimney microbial communities from Main Endeavour vent field at the Juan de Fuca Ridge, Pacific Ocean - Hulk | ecosystem: Environmental > Aquatic > Marine > Hydrothermal vents ...
GGCAAGATCCTCACCTACATCCTGCCCTGTTTCGCGCCCCTGGCGATTGTGCTGGCCTGCGGTTTTTCCCGCCTGGCGGACCGACGGCCCGGAAAATTGCTGCGTGTCGGCACGCTGGCCCTGTGCGTGGCGGCACTCCTGGTGGCCACGGCGCTGGCGGCCGTCCAGCTCTGGCACCTCTACGGCCTGACGCTCTATGCCGACCGCCTGCAGGCGACGCTGGTCACGGCCGCCGCGCTGGCCTGCAGCCTGCTGCTTCTGCTGGCAAGCCGGCAGCCCTCGGTGATGCGCCTGGTGACGGTCGCCGCCGCGGCGCCCGTGGCGGTCATGCTGGCGGCGCCCATCGCCCTGCCCGATGCCACCCTGGTGCGCAAGGCGCCCTGCGACTTCCTGCGGCGCCAGGCGGTGCGGGTGAAGCCTACCTCGGTGCTGGTGGCCGACGAGCGGCTCATGGCGGCTGTCTGCTGGGTCTATGGGCGCAGCGATGTGCGCCAGCTGGACTTCGGCGGGGAACTGTCCTACGGTCTGACTTTCGATGATTCACGCGACCGCATGGTGCACCCCGGGAAGTTCGGGGCATTCGTCCGCAGGAACGCCGGACGGCTCATCCTGCTGATCTCGGCCGAACGCTGGGCCCCCATCCGGGACGGGCTGCCGCGGCCGGTTTTCGAGGCCCGCAACGCCAGAAACGGCTTCGTCTTCCTGCAGTTCTGAGGGAGTCGACCGTTGCCGCACGACCTGATACCGCGGGGGAATGCCGCACTTTCGAGTGCGCCCCGAAACCGGCTGCGCGCAACCCGTGAGGGCCCCGCGGCATTCGCCATGCCGATCGTTGTCCGCCTTGGCACGGCGATTTACACCGGCAGAGCTTTGTGGTAGAGTATCCCCTGCACGTTGAAGATGCCGCAGAAACGAAAAGGACGCAGACCCATGGCGCACAACCGGGCCGCAGACAAGTCGAAGCAAGTGGATCGCCTGGTGGTGCTGCCCTTTCGCAAGTCGCTGGAGATCTCCCTGAAGAGCCTGCGGGCGCGCTTCTACCGTTCGCTGATCACCACCCTGAGCCTCGTGCTGGCGGTTTCCTTCCTTAGCTTCGTACGCGTGGAGACCGACGTGGCCAACGGCATGCTGTCCAACGGCGACCCGGCCGTGCGGCAGAAGCTGATCCGCGCCGGCTACGACATTCCGCCCGAGGCGCAGAGCATGGGCAGCAGCCCCAAGCAGCGCTGGATCGTGATCCTGTCGCTGCTGGTGTGCGTGGTGGGCATCGTCAACGCGCAGCTGATGGCCGTCACCGAGCGCTTCCGCGAGATCGGCACCATGAAGTGCCTGGGCGCGCTGGACCGCTTTATCCTGCGGCTGTTCCTGCTGGAGTCGGGCATGCAGGGGCTGGCCGGCGCCACGGCCGGCGCCCTGGCCGGGGCGGTGTTCGCGCTGCTCAACGGCCTGCTGCGCTTCGGCACCACGGCCATCGCCTCGGTTTCTCCGGCCGACCTGCTCACCTCGGTGGGTTTCGCCATTGCCGTCGGCTGCCTGCTGAGCCTCATCGGCGTGCTTTACCCGGCCATCCTGGCCGCCCGCATGCAGCCGGTGGAAGCCATGCGCGTCGAGCAGTAACCACACCGGCAGGGGCGCTTTGCCGGCGCGGCGACCCCATCCGCGGCGTCCGGGACCACGGGCGCCAACCCGGGCGGCGATGCGGTTTCCCCGGCGCGCCGACGGGCCGGAACCACGGACTTCGGACCCAGGACCACGGACAAGAGACCCTATGAACCAGGCTGCCAACATCGTACGCGTCACGGGCGTTACCAAGACCTTCCGCCTGGGCAAGGTGGATGTCCAGGCCCTCAAGGGCATCGACCTCGAGATCCAGCGCGGCAACTACATTTCCATCATGGGACCCTCCGGCTCGGGCAAGAGCACCCTGTTCAACATGATCGGCGGGCTGGACAAGCCCACCACCGGCAAGGTGTTCATCGACGAGGTGGACATCGCCCAGCTTGACGCCTACGAGCTGGCGTGGCTGCGCTGCCGCAAGATCGGCTATATCTTCCAGACCTTCAACATCATCCAGGTCATGACGGCCCTGGAGAACGTGACCCTACCCATGATCTTCGCCGGCGTGGCCAACGACGCGGCCGTGGAGAAGGGCATCCAACTGCTGGAGCTGGTGGGGCTGGGGGACCGCTTCCAGCACAAGCCTTCCGAACTGTCGGGCGGCCAGCAACAGCGCGTGGCCATCGCCCGGGCGCTGGCCAACGACCCGGCCATCATTCTGGCCGACGAACCCACCGGCAACCTGGACCTTTCTACCGGAGAAGAGGTGATTTCCCTGCTCAAGAAGCTGAGCCGCGAACGGGGCGTCACCGTGATTTCAGCCACCCACGATTTCAAGATGCTCAACGTCTCCGACCAGGTGGTCTGGATCCGGGACGGGCTGATCGACAAGATCGAGAGCCGCGAGGAGCTGTCCATTTCGGTGGGCGAAATCGGAACCAAAGACTGATCGACCGTCACCTGTGACATGGCGACCCCTGATTCGCAAGAGGCGACTGCGCACATGACAGTACTGGTGATTTTCGACCCCACGGCGGAAGAGAGAGCGGCCATCGAAGAGATGCTGGCAGACCGGGCCGATGTGGTGTTTTTAAAGGACCTGCCCGCCGCGCAGCAGGCGCAGGCCCTGGCAGGCGCCGAGGTGATCGTGGCACGCAGCTTCGCACCGGCCGAGCTCGCGCGCGAGGCCGTCGGCGACATGCCGCGCCTGCGCTTCGTGCAGCTTGTTTACGCCGGGGCCGACAATGTGCCCTTCGACCGTTTCCCCGAACGGGTGGTGTTTGCCGGCAACACCGGCGCCTTTGCCGAACCGTTGGCCGAACACGTGCTGGCCATGGCGCTGGCGCTGGCCAAGAACCTGCTGCCCGGCCACCGCGCCCTGGCGCGGGGAGAATTCGGCCTGCAGCGGATGAACCGCACCCTGCGCGGCGGCACCTGCGCCGTCATCGGCATGGGCGGCAACGGCCGGGCCGTGGCCGATGTCATGCGGGCCATGGGCATGCGCATCCTGGCCGTCAACCGCCGGGGGCGCACCGATGCCGCGGTGGACTTTGTGGGCACCCCCGATGACCTGCCCGAGGTGCTGGCGAAGGCCGACCTGGTGGTGCTGACCGTGCCGCTGACCCGGCGGACGCGGGGAATGATCGGGGCGCCCGAACTGGCCCTGATGAAGCCCGACGCCATGCTGGTCAACGTGGCGCGCGGTGCCGTCATCGACCAGACGGCCCTTTACCGGCACCTGCGGTCCCACCCCGATTTTCGCGCCGCCATCGACACCTGGTGGTCGGAGCCCGCCGCCCACGGCGCGTTTCGGCTGGATTTTCCCTTCTTCGAACTGCCCAATCTGCTGGGTTCTCCCCACAACGCCGACGACGTGCCGGACATCAAGCTGCCGGCCACCCGGCGGGCGCTGGCGAACGTGCGCCGTTTCCTGGCCGGGGAGCCCATCGACGGCCGGATCGACCCGGGGGACTATGTATAGACCGTCCGCCACGACCCGACCGGTTCGCCCCTCCCGTACCTCCCGCAGGTGCGCCGCCGCGGCCGCGTGGCTGCTGGCCGGCTGCCTGATGCTGGGCGTTCTGGCGCAGCCGGCCGCGGCCGCCGACCCGTCCGGGATGGACATCCCCGATCTGATCGCGGGCTTTGCCGCCGCCGGCGATCGCAGCACCGGGTCTCCGGGGTGCCGCCGGGCCGCAGCGCGCATCCGGAAGATCTTTCAGCAGCTGGGAGCCGAGTCCGTCGGCACGCAGCACTTCTCTCTGCCGGTCATGGCCTTCGGACGCTGTGAAATCCGGCTTCCCGGCGGCCGCCGCGCCCCGCTGCACGCCATTTACGCCAACGCCATATCCCCCCCGGCCATCCCGGCGGAGGGATGGGCCGGCCCGCTGGTGTACGTGGGCGACGGTTCGCTGAAGCGCTTCAACGGCAAACCCGTCGAGGGCGCCGTCATCCTGATGGAGCTCGACTCCGGCAAGAACTGGCAGTATGCCCTGGACCTGGGCGCCCGCGCCCTGATCTACGTGGACCGCGGCCAGGCCGAAAAGAGCCTCTACCGGGACAAATTCGAGCTGACGCCGGTGACTTTTCCACGTTTCCAGATGACGGCCGAAGCCCTGGAGGAGCTTTTCGGGGATTTCCGGGACCGACCCGAAGGGGTGGTGGCCCCCGAAGTGCGGCTCTTCAGCCAAGCCCGCTGGCAGATGGTCGCCGCCGAGAACGTTTTCGCCCTCTACCCGGGCCGTGACCCCAAGCTGGGCGAGCAGTTGATCATCGTGGAGTCTTTCTACGACGCCTCCCGTCGGGTGGCCGGCCAGGCGCCCGGCGCGGACCAGGCCGTGGGCATCGCCACCCTGATCCAGGTGGCGCGCCACCTGCGGGACAGCCCCCCCGCCCGCAGCGTACTGCTGCTGGCCACGGCCGGGTACGGCCAGACCCTGGCCGGGCTGCGCGAGGCTGTCTGGAGCTTCCGCGGGCGCACCCGGGACATGCGCAAGCTGGCCAAACGGCTCAAGGCCACCGTTTCCGGGTGCCGCAAGGTGATCCGGCGCCTGTCGGGCGGGAAAGCCAAGGCCGCCGCCTCCGGCAACGCCGCCGTCGACCGGCTGGTCAAGGCGGCCGTCGAGGAGGAGGTCAAGACCCGCAGCGACGCCATCTCGCGGCGGCTGATGCGCCTGCGGTTGCAGCAGCCCGAGGGTCAGGAGGCCCTCATTGAGAAGCTGGCCAACCAGCGCCTGGCGTTGCGCAAGCTGGGCTGGCGGGACAACTTCGACGACCTGACGGCCGACGAACGCCGGCTTTTCAACAGCCTGGTTCCCAGGGTGCTCGAGACCCAGAAAGCCATCCTGCGTGACGCCCGTCGCCAGGCCGCCGAACTCAAGAGCGCTCGCCGGCTGCGTTCGGCGGTCAAGTCTCACGAACTGGCGGCCGTGGTGTCGCTGCACCTGTCCAGTCACGGCGACGGCATCGGGGCCTTCAACCGCGGCTTTCTCTACCCCCTGAAACCCACCATCAACCGTGTCACCCCTTACAGCCAGCTGGCTGAGGTGCTCAAGACGGGCGCCGCGCGCGTGACCGGAGGCGGCGCGGACCTGGAGGGGCTGTTTCACGATACCCTGCGGCCCAGCGCCATGCGGCCGTGGCAGAGCTATTTCATCGACAATCCGCCGTTGGGCGGCGAAGTGGCTTCGCTGGCGGGCTACCTGGGCATTTCCCTGGCCACCACCAACGATGCCCGCCCGGCCTGGGGCACGCCCTACGATCTGCCGCAGCGGGTGAATTTGCGCTACGCGCAGCGCCAGAGCCGGCTGGTGTGCGGTCTGGTCGGGGAACTGGCCAAGGCGCCCCGGCTGGCCACGCGGGTCGAACCGCGCAACGGCTTCGCCTCCATCGTCGGGCGCGTGAACTTCCTGCGCCACGGCGAACTGTTCGCCGACCAGCCGGCGCCCGGCGCTGTCATCCTGGCCTACCAGGGGCCGGCCCGCTACCTGGCCATGGTGGACCGCATGGGCAAGTTCTATCTCAAAGGGGTGGCCGACAAGAAACACGTGCTGCACAAGGTCATCTTCGAGGGCTTCAAGTTCGACCCCGACTCCGGGGCCGTGCTCTGGTCGGTGGACAAGAAGAAGACCGGCAAGCCGGCCTACCGCCTCAAGATGCAGCGCCGTTCCATGGAAACCGACCTGGTGATGTTCGCCTGCCGCCAGAGTTCCCTATTCGACACGCTGGAGCCGCGCTCGCTGCGTTACATGACCAAGATCCAGCTGCTCGACGGGCGCCGCGACGCCCCGCCGCTGCGCTACTGGTTCAGCCGCACGGACACCTGGTCGTCCACCCTGCTTTCGCTGTTCCTGGAAGACGGCACCTCCTGGAAACTGACCCTCTCGGACAGCGTGCTGCGCAAGAAAATGATCCTCACCAACGGCACCGCCGAGGACCCCGCCGGCAAGGGCTACTCCGTCGACGACACCCCCTTCCTGCGGCACACCGCCTTTCACGTGGCGCGCGACATGTGGACCCTGCTGGGGCCGCGCATCCACAACCTGGAGACCCACGGCATCTACGACGAGCGCATCCGCGGCCTGCAGCAGACCGGCCTGCAGTCGCTGGAAAACGCCCGCCTGGCCCTGACCCAGCGGCGCTACGACCGGCTGTCCGAGGAGTCCCTCAAGTCCTGGGCGCTGGCCAGCCGCGTATACGACCACGTGGAAAAGACCCAGAAGGACGTGCTCTTCGGCGTGCTGTTCTACATCGCCCTGTTCGTGCCCTTCGCCTTCTGCGCCGAACGCCTGCTCTTCTGCTATTCCAACATCAACAAGCGCATCGTGGCCTTTCTGGGCATCCTGATGGCGCTGATCCTGGTGATCTACAAGGTGCACCCGGCCTTTCAGCTGGCCTACAGCCCGCTGGTGGTGATCCTGGCCTTTTTCATCATCGGCCTGTCGCTGATGGTGACGCTGATCATCTTTTTCCGTTTCGAGCAGGAAATGGCGCGGCTGCAGAAGCGGGCCTCGCGGGCGCTGTCCGGTGAGATCAGCCGCTGGAAAGCGTTCACGGCCTCCTTTTTCCTGGGGGTCAGCAACCTGCGCCGCCGGCGCCTGCGCACCGCGCTGACCTGCACCACGCTGATCATCCTGACCTTCACCATCATGAGCTTCACCACCGTCAAGTCCCAGCGCAGCTATACGCGGCTGCTCTTCAGCCAGACGGTGCCCTACCGCGGTATCCTGATGAAGACCATCGACTGGCGCGACCTGCCGCCCGAGGCCCTGCAGACCATCGAGAACACCTTCCCGGCCGGCACCCTGGTGGCGCCGCGGGTGTGGCTGGAGAACGAGGACCGCACGCGGGCCGCGGTGGTCACCATCCACAGCGGACAGACCACTTCCCGCGCCCAGGGGCTGATCGGGCTGTCGCCGGCCGAGCTGAAAGTCTCGGGCATCGACAGCATCATGACCGGCGGACACTGGCTGCAGCCGGGCGAGCGTTCGGGGGTGCTGCTGCCGCAGGAGATGGCCGAGCGGCTGGGCATCGACCCCCGCAATCCGGGGGGGCGCAAGGTCACCATCTGGGGCGTGCCTTTCACGGTGGTGGGCACTTTTTCCGGCACCAAGCTGGACGCGTTCCGGGGGCTGGACGGCGAGACCATCACCCCCGTGATCTTTCCCCACGAAGCCACCACGGCCATGACCGAGGTGGAGATGGATGCCCTGGAGTCCGGCGACGACATCCGCTCCTACCAGAGCCGCTACCAGCACATCCCCGGCGAGCTGACCATCATCATGGACGCCGCCCGCCTGCTGTCGGTGGGCGGCAAGCTCAAGTCCGTGGCCGTGCGGCTGGCCCCCGGCACGGCGCCCCGTCAGACAGCCCACGAACTGGTCGACCGCTTCGGCCTGACGCTTTTCAGCGGCGAGCAGGGCGGTACTTACCTCTACCAGGCGGGCGACACCCTGAGCTACAGCGGGATGCCCAACATCATTATTCCGCTTGCCATATCGGTTTTTATCGTTTTAAACACCATGATCGGCAGTGTATACGAACGCAAGCGCGAAATCGCCATCTACACCTCGGTGGGGCTGGCGCCTTCCCACGTTTCGTTCCTGTTCATCGCCGAGTCGCTGGCCTTCGCGGTGCTCAGCGTGGTGCTGGGGTACTTGGTGGCCCAGGTGTCGGCGCGTTTCTTCGCCGGCACGGCCCTGTGGGCCGGCATCACGGTCAACTACTCTTCGCTGGCCGGCGTGGCGGCCATGGTGCTGGTTATCGCGGTGGTGCTGGTCTCGGTGCTGTACCCCTCTCGGGTGGCCGCGCAGATCGCCATTCCAGACGTCAACCGCTCCTGGACGCTTCCCGAGGCCCGGGGCAACACCATGGAAATCACGCTGCCGTTCCTGATGAAGGAGAGTGAGTACCGCGGGGTGGCCGGCTACCTGATCGACTATTTTCTCAGCCACCAGGACGTTTCACACGGGCTGTTTTCCACGGGCGACGTGCACTGGAAGCTGGACGCTTCCGGCGCCGACCGGAACCGGCACTACCTGGAGATGGATGCCCGGGTGTGGCTGGCGCCTTTCGACTTCGGCATCATGCAGCACGCCCGACTGGTCATCCGGCCGGCGGCCGACGAAGATGATGGCTTCCTGGAAATCGGCGTCGTGCTCACACGCGAATCCGGGGAGGCCAACGCCTGGCGACGCATCAACCGCGGTTTTCTGCACCAGCTGCGCCGCCAGTTGCTGATCTGGCGCTCGCTGGACGACACCGAGCGGGGCGAGTACGAGCGAATAGCCGAAATATCGCCCGCAGCAGCGCAAGCAGGGGAGTCCATGTCGTGAAAAACACACCGACCCCAGCCGTGCAGCGTGACCCGCAAGGGCCCAGGCCGCTTCGCCTGCGGGCCGTGGTGTTGGGACTGGTCCTGGCACTGGTGATCTGCGCCCTGACGCCGTTCAACAACGCCTACCGCCAGGCCACGCCCCTGGGCGGCGGACACTTCCCCTTGGCGCCCTTCTACATCCTGGTCTGGATGACCGTGCTGGTGGCCCTAGCGCGGCGGCTGCTGCGCGGCCACGAGGTCATGACCGGCAAGGAACTGCTGGTCTGCTGGATCCTGATGGTCATCGTCTCGGGCATTCCCTGGACCGGCCTCACGCGTACCTTCTTCATCAACCTGACGGCGCCCTACCACTTTGCCACGGTGGAGAACCGCTGGGCCGAGGTGCTGCAGCCACTGCTGCCCCACAGCTGGTATCCCCAGAGCAAGGCCGCCATCGAACAGCTCTACGAGGGCATTCCCGGCGGGCGCCAGCTGGGGTGGGGGCAGCTGATCCGGCAGATTCCCTGGGGCGCCTGGAAGACCCCCCTGCTGGTCTGGAGCGCCTTCATCCTGACCTGTTACTTCGTCATGATCTGCATGATCAACCTGCTCAGCCGGCAGGCGCTGGAAAACGAGCGCATGAACTTCCCGCTGCTGCGCGTGCCCATCCTCATGGAGGAGGCCCTGGACGAGGGGCACCTGGGCGCCTTCCTGTCCAACCGCTTCCTGATCGCCGGCATGCTGATCCCCATCAGCCTGCACCTGCTCAACGGGTTTCACTTCTACTACCCGTCGGTGCCCCAGATCCCGACCCTCATCCTGGCGGGGCCCTATTTCCCCAAGCACGGGCTATTCTCCGGGTTTCACAAGCTCAAGATCTACTTCTACCCGGCCTTCATCGGATTCGCTTTCCTGACCTCCAAGCAGATCTCGCTGTCTTTCTGGCTGTTTTTTATTCTCGGCGGCCTGCTCTACGGCGTGCTGTCCCTGCTGGGCTACAACATCCCGGCCTCGGCCCTGGGGATCACCTTCGGGCCCACCCTGTCACGCCCCGAGGAGACCCAGATGATCGGCGCCTACGCCATTTTCTTCATCTTCCTGGTCTGGCTGGCCCGCCAGCACCTCACCGACGTGGTGCGCCACGCCCTGGGAAAGCCGGTGGTGCGCGACGAGCAGCACCAGTGGCTGTCGACGCGGCTGTCCTTCTGGGGATTCTTCTTCGGCTGCACGGCGCTGATCTTCTGGCTGGTCTGGTTCGGCCTGCCGCTGCCGGCGGCCTTCCTGGTGATCTGCGCCTTCTTCATGGTCATGCTGGTGGCCAGCCGGGTCATCTGCCAGGGCGGGATCGCCTATTTCACCCTGACCGCGGCCCCCATGGACGGCCTGCTGACCTTCTTCGGGCCGCGGTTCTTCACCAGCGCCGGGCTGCTGATCACGGCCGTGGTGCAGAAGATGCTGTTCGTGGACCTGCGCGAGTCGCTGATGCCCTCGATCCTGCACGCTCAGAAAGTGACCCACGGCACCACGCGGCGGCGCATGGTGGTGGGCTTCGTGTTCGCCACCCTGGTGTGTGGCGTGGGGGTCTCTTTCCTGGCCATGCTGGCCCTGTGCTACAAGTACGGCATGCGCGAGCTGCAGCTGGACTGGGCCACGCGTACCACCGTGGCGGTCTACGAAAACGTCAACAGCCTGATCGTGTCTCCGACCCAGCCGGGCCACTGGGTGCTGGTGTTCACCCTGGTGGGGGCCGCCGTCATGCTGGTGCTGGTCGTCTGTTACCACCGCCTGCACTGGTGGCCCATTCACCCCATCGGGTACCTGACGGCCTACAGTTCGGCCATGCGCATCCTGTGGTTCAGCTTCTTCCTGGGCTGGATGTTCAACGCCCTGTGCATGCGTTACGGCGGGGTGGCGCTGTTCAAGAAACTGCGTTTTTTCTTCATCGGACTGATCATCGGCGACTTTCTCATGGGCGGCAGCTGGGCCATCTACGGCCTGTTCAGCGACGCCAGTTACCAGGTGCTGCCCGGTTGAGGGCCCGGCCGCCGGCGGCATCCTGGGGCCCGGAGCGACGTTTTCGCTCTTTTGCGATCCTCGACGCGGTGCGGTATCAGAATCGCCCGGCCCTGGTCCAGGCGCGAATCCGCCACCTGCGGCCGGGCACGGGGTACTCGACAGGCACAGGAAACGGACACCCATAACGCGGAAAAACATGGATGTACGAGGATAAAGAACTTCAAGAGTATCGGGATCTCTTAAAGCCGCCGGATCACTTCGAGGAGGGTTTCGGCTGGAAAACCGTCATCGGGGCGGTTTTCATCGGTTTCCTGATGATGCCCGGCAGCATGTACCTGCAGCTGGTCATCGGCACCGGCATCGGTCCGGCCGCACGCTGGGTGACCATCATCCTGTTCGCCGAGATCGCCAAGCGCTCCTACACCGAGCTCAAGCAGCAGGAGATCTTCCTGCTCTACTACATGGCCGGCGCGGCCCTGGCCTCGCCTTTCCAGGGCCTGCTGTGGAACCAGTACCTGGTACAGTCCGACGCGGCCCGCATGCTGGGGCTGACCGAGTTCATCCCCACCTGGGTGGCGCCGCCCCCCGGGTCGGCCTCGCTGCTCGAACGCACCTTCTTCCACCGCGACTGGATGATCCCCATCCTGCTGTTGATCGGGTCCCAGGTCATCCAGCGCATCGACCAGTTCGGCCTGGGTTACGCGCTTTACCGCATCACCTCGGACGTGGAAAAGCTGCCTTTTCCCATGGCGCCCGTGGGGGCCCTGGGCACCATGGCGCTGGCCGAATCCACCGAGGACAAGAAGAAGAGCTGGAAGTGGCGCGTGTTTTCCATCGGGGGGGTCATCGGGCTGGCCTTCGGGGCCATCTACGTCATGCTGCCCACGGTCAGCGGCCTGATCTTTACCACGCCGGTGCAGCTGATTCCCATCCCGTGGGTGGAGCTCACGCGGCACACCGAGGAGGTGCTGCCGGCCGTGGCCACCGGCATCCAGCTGGACCTGGGGTTGCTGTTCGTGGGCATGGTGCTGCCCTTCTGGGCGGTCATCGGCGGGCTTATCGGCCTGATTATCACCGTCGTGGCCAACCCCATCATGTACCACCACGGCATCCTGCAGCGTTGGCACCAGGGCATGGGCACAGTGGACACCATCTTCGCCAACAATTTCGACTTCTACATGAGCTTTTCCATCGGCCTGGGACTGGCCATCGGGCTGGTGGGCGTCTACCACGTGATCCGCTCCTTTTTCGACAAGAGCACGGCCCAACGCGGCAGCTTCCGGGACCTCTTCCGGCCGCCGCCCGGGCGCGGCGACTTCAACTTCTGGATCTCCATCGGCATCTACGTCTTTTCGACCCTGTCCTACGTCAGCCTGTGCGTCTGGCTGGTGCCCAACTTTCCCGTGGTCTTCTTCCTGGCCTACGGCTTCATCTACACACC
>Ga0256914_1003752_pt1 | contig 11827 bp, 11 predicted proteins | sample HulkmetaG_FD_191571 | JGI IMG/M metagenome (GOLD analysis project Ga0256914, IMG submission 191571) | Hydrothermal chimney microbial communities from Main Endeavour vent field at the Juan de Fuca Ridge, Pacific Ocean - Hulk | ecosystem: Environmental > Aquatic > Marine > Hydrothermal vents ...
TCTCGGGCATGATTATTTTCTTGCTGCCCCTGTACCGCTGCTTTGTCTCGAAAGTGGCTCCCAAGGGCTTTGGCGCAGTAGGTGTTGGCGGCATGCTTATTGGTATTGGCGGCATGGCCCTGGCTTTCCTCAAGGCAGGCAAACCACTGTTCGGCTTTATGACCGAGGAGGTCATCCTGGCAATCCTGGCCCCGTTGCTGCTGCTTATGACTCTGGCTTACACCTGGGGTTTTGTCAAAGACATTAAAGCCAGTGAGACTAAGTAGTGACATGAAATTCCCGGAATCTTGCTGCCAGTCCGGGAATTTTTTCGTTATCAGCCAAGGAATTTGCAATTTTATAAAGACTTTTCATATTGCAAATGATAAGATAAAGTAATGTATCATACTTATTTTTGGTACACAATTATGCCAGGACAGTAATGATCCATTATCTCTTGTTCTCTTTATCTTTTTCCCATCATCGGAGGTTGAAAATGAAAAATTCATCCCGGCTGGCACAGGCAATCATCGCACTTCTTTCAGGTCTTTTTGCCATCTTCATTAACCCGGGGATGGTAGACAAAACTGTCAACATGTTTCTGATGGGCATGACTAAAAAGGGCACAGTTCCCATGGGGGCTGTACCGGCTCTGCGTCTGTTCGTTAGCTTTACCTGGCGTGGCGTTGAGGTTTTTGCAGGCATTGCTCTACTCTTCGCCGCGTATGGCTTCTTGAAAGAGAAAAAATGGGCATTTCCTCTGGCGTTGGTTAGTCTAGCCACCATGCCCATTGGCAGTTTTTACACCAGTAGCTTTGCAGGATACATGGTCCGAAAGCATGCCTATGCCCCATCGTTTACCGCATTCATTGTCGGCCTCGTTGCATTCTGGTTACTGATTATCCTTGAAAAACGCGGTAAAGAGATGTGGGGAATGTTTGTTCCTCTCACGCTGCTGGGCATGATTGGCACGCAGGCATTTGCATTTTCCGAGCATGGTTTACGCGGCATCTTCCAGAATGGCGGCATACAGGCGGGCCTGACAACTTCCATCACAGACCCATCCGTGGGCATTCTGCGCTATTCCGGTCCAATTATGGCTATGGTTTTGGTCACGCTTTTCATCGCTATCTACCAAATTGCCGCCCAGAAAGAATTAGGTTGGTGGTTGGCTATGTTGGCGGGCCTAGGGATGGCTATTGCAGCGATTCCGGTACACTTCGCCCGTCCCAAGGCATCCTTCTCTTTGGCTGGCTCCAGCGCTTTTGCCGAAGGACAGGCGGTCAAGGCTGCTGGTAATCCCTCCATTTTTACATCTGTTTATTTCCTGGGGGGCATGTTGGGAATTTTGCTTGTCATCGTTTTGCTAATTCCATTCTTTAGGGATCAGCTGAAGGCTGGAGAAGATTAATTCGCAACCATTTCGCTATTAGGTATTAATGAGACTGCCGATCTGTTGTGGAAGACGTTGTTGTGTCTTTAATCAGATCGGCTACTCGGCTTACCCATCCCATTTTATTTTATTGGAGTGTTTTATATGCAAGCACTAAAAAAACGTCTTACCTATCTTTTCCTCTCCACCAGAGGATTGGTGTTGGTGGCCATTGCCACGGTGGCGTTGATTACCGCCATTTGGGGCACACTCTCCGGTCCAATGGTGGAGTGGGGCGTGCGTGACATCACCGTTAAGGTGTTGGGCATGAAGATGGTGCAGGCGGAACGCGAAGGTCGTGTCATCATGCTCTATCACACCATCGCCATGACTATCATTGCCATCGAGGTGTACTTCATCACTGATATTATCCGCATGAAGCGCATCTATCAGGTGATGATCAATGGTATTATCACGGTTGGGTATATGACAGCAGTTCTCTTCGGCCTGGGTTTCGCCTACTTTGGCCACAACTTTGCCTACCACGGCCTCTTTCTGGTAGGACAATCCCTTATTTTCTTTGCCGGAATTTTACTTCTGGTGGCGCTATGGCCCTGGAGCAAAGAGTATCGTCTCCCGGCAGATTCTCCCTACGCCCACACCAAAGGCGGCGTAGACCTGGAACGGTTGGCTTTCTTCACCATGGCTCTGGCAACCCTGCTTTCCGCCATGTGGGGGGCGGTCACCGGATCTTACTGGTCCAATGGTCACGAGACTTTCCTGGCCGAAGATTTGATTCGCATTCCGCACAAAACTGCGCTGGAACATGCCATTATCGGTCACTTGCACATTATGCTCTCCTTGGTGGCTGTGGGCATCACGCTGATTGTTGGCCGATGGATGGACTTCAAGGGGAAGTTGCATTATTGGGCCATGTGGACCATGATTTTTGGATCGGTCGTTCTTACCGCCGGCGCTCTTTCCATCGTGTGGCTGGAATGGGCACACTCGATTATTTATGTGGGAGCGGTTTTCGTCATGTTCGCAGCGCTGCTTTACGTCATCTACTCATGGGATAAGCTTATTCATGATCGTATCGAAGAGCTGGGTATCGAAAAGCCTTCTTTTTGGCAAAAGCTCAAAGCGCTGCTGCATGATCCGCTGAAATTTGGCTCGGGCTGGCAGATGGTGTTTATGAACTTCACCGTCAGCGGTGTGGGCATCTTCATGGCCATCAAGCTGGAAGACATCTTCCGCGTGTGGACACAACGTGAAGAGCGTATCACCCTGACCGGGCACTGGCACATTTTGGCAGCGCTCATTGCTACCATCATCCTGTTTTACTACATGGACATGTCGGGCCTGAAGGGCAAATTCCGCAAGATTGCGGGCTGGACCATCATCATTGGCTCAGATATCGCCTTTGCTGGCGCAACGATATTTTCCATGAAGCGCCTGGCAGTGGATGCCGTGCATCAACAACCAGTTGTCAATACCACTATGCTTTCCATCGATATGGGACTGGGGGCGGTTTTGATCTTACTGGGTATATTCATGATCTGGCGCCTGATCGATCTCTTCTCCACAGATGGCGTGTGGCACCGCGAATTTGTAGATGAAAAAGAACGCGTCGCCAAACAAGAACTGGACGAACAAAAACGCAAATTGGCAGAATTACAAGCTGCTCTGAAGGAGGTGTCGGAATGAAACGTATCATCTTCATTGCACTTTTGTTGATGTTAGTGGTGACAAGATGTGGTTCTCCCCCTGCCGGCTCCATTTCCCTGCCTAAAATCGATACGGGTGTGGACGCCAATGCCTGGGTCACCGTACCTGCTGGGGCATATCCTTCAGGGTTACATGATCACATGACACCCATGGATTACGATTACGAAATCATGGTTACCGATGTAACAGTAGAGCAATACACCAACTTCCTCAATGATGCCCTCGCCGCCAATGCCATCACTATAGGTGTCATTGACGTTGATGCCGGTTATAACGTGGACGATGATGAGTTGGTGGCTCTACGTCAGGTTGAAGGCGTGGGTGGCGAGTATCCCGGCGATCCTTATGATGCCCATAAGCATGAAATGAAAATTTTGCCGGGAACCAAACTATACACGCCTTTGAAAGGGGATGGTATACACATCTCCTTCGATGGCTCCCAATTCACCTACAACCCCGAATATGCCAATCATCCTATGACCATGGTCTCCTGGTTTGGGGCCAACGCCTATTGCCAGTTCTATAATTGGCGCTTGCCGTTAGATAAAGAGTGGGAGAAGGCTGCTCGCGGCACCGAGGTGAATGCAGAGGGACATGGCCGTCCCTTCCCCTGGGGTGAAGAAATTCATCCTAATAGCGCCAATTATTATGCTTCCTTCGATCCAATGGAAGATGCACTTGGCAAATTGGGCAGCACAACGCCTGTCGGTTTCTATAATGGCAAGAACTACAACGGTTACCAGACTGAAGATGCAGCTAGCCCTTATGGTCTTTACGACATGGCTGGCAATGTCTGGCAATGGGTGGGGGACGACTTTCCCGACATGCACTATCGCTACCTGCGTGGCGGTAGCTACTACTCATACGAGGTAGACCTGCGTGTGTGGAAGATAAATAGCTCCGGCCCCGAGACCTACGAGCCTGACATTGGCTTTCGCTGCGCCAGAGACTAAGTCTGTATCCACAGCTGAGGGGTCCGGATTAGACTTGCGAAAGGACTCCACCCTCTTTGTGGTTTACCACTAGGTCCGGCCCCCTTGGTTCCCTATTTTCTCTGGAGCGCGTCATGGAAATTGTCAAAACAAAACTTCGCATCTATTTGCAGTTAATCAAAAGCCTGCAAACCGCTTTGTTGCTAATCACCGGAGTCGCGGGTTTTATGAGCACCCGGTGTCCCGTCCTCAACTGGCAAACTACTCTAGCGGTGATTGGCAGCCTGTTCCTGGCCATCAGCGGCAGCACCATCCTGAATATGTGGTATGATCGAGATATCGATGCTAAGATGGAGCGTACGCAGAAACGGCCCTTACCTTCGGGACAGGTCTCGCCCCGCGAGGTTCTATTGTTGGGATTGCTGACCGCAGGCGGGGGAGTGGGTTGGGCCTTGGCTTTGGATTGGCTCTACGGCCTGGTGGTATTTGCGGGACTCTTCTTTGATGTAGTGGTTTATACCATTTTGCTTAAGCGACGCACCCCTTGGAGTATCGTTTGGGGAGGAGTTTCAGGCGGGATGCCGGTTTTGGCCGGGCGAACTCTAGGTGCAGGTCACATCGAATGGATAGGCGTTGTTCTGGCCCTAGCCATTCTGTTCTGGATTCCAACTCACATCCTCACTTTTAGTATGCGCTATCGGGAGGATTACGCCCGCGCGGGCGTGCCCACCTTCCCATCAGTCTACGGAGATCGAGTTACTCAAATCATTATCGCATTCTCCAGCGTGGTGGCTTCGTTACTGATGATTGTCGCCGCATCTGGCATTGGCCTCACCACGGGCTATCTGCGCTTGATGATTGTCCTTTCGGTCGGCATGTTGCTTTTGGCCATTGGCAGCGCCACGCGACCTTCGGAACGCACCAATTTCGGATTATTCAAATATGCTTCACTCTATATGCTCGGAGCCATGACGCTGCTTATGCTCGTCGTCTAAAGGAGGCGACTTCATGAAAAAGATGTCTGTACTGGATCGTATTTTACTGCTGCTCACTGGACTTTTGGCCGCATACCAAATAGTTGCTGGCGTGGATGGCGCATCGGAACTTTCTTTATGGGCGTATACTGTCGCGTTCGGCGTTTTGTTGGTGGCAGGCCTGTTACTTATCATCATGGGCTTCGAGGTGCTGGAAAGCCCCTTCGTCATCATTGTCTCCACCCTCATCCCCCTGAGCTTGTCTCTGGGCCTGGTAAACGAATACTGGCATGGTATATACGTTCTTTATACCATTTTCGTAGTCATTGGCTTTTTGGCCATCGCCTATACCCGTTTGGGCAGCAATGTTTCCAAGGGTGCTGCCACCGTAATCCTGGTAATAGTGCATGGAATAGCAGGTTTAGTCATCTTCCTCCTTCCCATCATCCTAGCGGCCCAAGGAAACTTACCGGGAGGATTCGCGCTGGTAGGTGTTGGCGGGGCCTTGATCGGCGTCGGTGGCCTGCTGCTGGCCTTCCTCAAGGCTGGCAAGCCTATTCTACCGCAGAAAACCATCCTTACCGTCTTACCAGGGCTGCTGCTGCTCATGACCGTAGCCTTTGTCATCGGATTCGCCGCCGTTTAAGGAGAAACCTATCATGCAGCGATTATTCTTCAGCCTAGGAGCCTGGTTGGCGGGCATATCAGTGGCCATGGGAGCCTATGGCGCTCACGGCGCAACTCACTACATGAACGAAGACCAACTGCGCTGGATTGCCAAAGCGGTTCGTTACCAGATGTATCATGCCATCGCCCTGATTTTTGTGGCACTAGCTCTGATGCACTGGGCCAAACAGGCCAAATTGCTCACAGCTTCGGGCTGGCTCTTTGTAGTAGGCACCGTCCTTTTTGCGGGCAGCTTATATCTCATGGCCTTCACAGGCATCGACCTGGGCTACGTAACGCCCGCGGGCGGCGTGGCCTACATGCTGGGCTGGATCGTCCTGGCCGAGGCCGCCCGACGAGGTTAACCACTCCTGACAACAACACCCCAGGGATGAGTGTTACAGCTCATCCCTTTTTTACTTTCCAAGCACAGCATTCTGCGGCTAAGACGGATACTACATCTCACACAAAATGACCAAGCCACAAAGGATGATCAGTGCCCTTTAATGGTTCGCTCTGGGTGGCTGTGAATAGATGCTTTCCTTACCGGCCAGTCAGCCTCAGGAAGCATTTTGCCGAGCCGAGCCCGCTTAATCTGTCTAACCCTCTGCATGTATAAAGAAGCCAAACTTCCCCGATGCAGCCCCTCCAGCATCATACGCGGAATACCGCAACAAGCTAAGCAGCGCCTCAAAACCCAATCCATTGCGGATAACATGATCCACGTGCGCCTCAACTTTATCGAGATCATCGAGACACATGCCGATGATCGTCTTCATCTCGCCCCGCAAAAACACATCGCCATGGCCCTGCACCATATCCTCCAGCAATGAAACCTTGGCCCAGGCATTGAGCGTTCATCACAAATTATTGATATTTCATGAACATAATATGAAACCTGCATCGTGGCGTCGCCAGCAAAAAGCACCCTTCTTCTTTGTAATAAACACAAATCACATCGGGAGCATGGCCCGGCGATTGCCACATAATAAACTAAAGGAGTGGGGCTAAGGAGGTCTCTGTCATGACGTTTGACACAGGGCGTTTGACAAAATCATGCAAAGACGATGTCCCCTTGGCAGCGTACATGACAGTGACGTTGGCAGTTACAGAGGAATTATCCTCGCGTTCTACTCCGAATGCGCACCCCGCGAGGCGTAGCTACGACCAACAAACCCGATAACGATGGCAGATCATAAGAGACCATGACCTGCTTCATCAATTCAATATGCCGTCCTCATCAGGACGCAACAAGAGTACGCCCGCATGTGTTCCGGGCGGAAAGGTGCGTATATTCCCAAATCCCTTGTCCGCGGTCACAAGAAAACGTCCTTCGGCCTGCACCACGCACCACAGATCAGGGGCTTTCCAGCCTTTCAATCCCTCTTCCAGCACCGTATCAGCTTCGTAGCCGGCCTGACGCAACAACACTGCGGCCGCCAGTGGCAGACCCTCATCCACCTTGATGCGCTATGTCAGCCTCCTCTATGCGGCCAGGGGAATGAGGAGATCGTCGTGAAGCATATCCGCAGCATAGGCAAGCGCAGCCAGGATATCCTCGCGGGTGAGTTGAGGATATTCAGCTATGATTTCCTCGGGCGTCATGCCGTCGGCCAGGCTGCCGATGATGATCTTGACGGGGATCCGAGTGCCCTTGATGCAGGGATCGCCGTGATGTAGATCGGACGACACCTCGATGTGGTCTTGCCAACGTGTGCGATTTGCGCTCATAAGCCTGTCAAAAAGAAGTGAAGAAGATGGAGTTATTTTAGCATAGGATGTCGGGGGACAGAAACGACCTATTTGAGAAGATGCGTTTCAAAATGGGGGCCAGCACCACCAACCCGCCGGATTGATGAACCCGGCTCCGGAGCGGAGCTCCCCAGGGCGGATTCGCAATCCGTCCGGCAAAAAACGCCCCAAAATTGAATCGCACCCTTTGCGCTTGCAGCAATTTCAGTAGATCACGATTTGCCATGATGCGCAGAGCCGGATCCGTGATCCGGCGGTGATTCGAGCGTCAAACCCGCCGGATTGCGAATCCGGCTGGACACAGACTCTCGCAATCGTGATCGACTGAATTTCAAATTTGACGTTGCTTCAGGCCCCCTTCCGCCCAGCGGGCTTCGCAGCGATAGCCCGAGGGTTTTAGCCTCGGGCGTGCTGCTGAGGATAACCAAATGCTCCAATTCTGAACCGCACCTTCGTCAACGTTATCGCTGTCGCGAGTCGCGGGCAAGCGTGATATAATTTCGCCATGCGCTCACTGGCAGGCCTTCTTCTTGCATTCATCCTGGCGGTCTTCGCCCAAAAATGGCTGGGCGAAGGCAACATCAACGCGGGAGTGATCCTGTATCTGCTGGCGGGCGGCGCGTTCGCCTGGTTCGCGACAGGCCCGCGGCAATGGCCCGCACTACCCCCGCGCCGGGGCTGGGATCGCATCGGCTGGGGATCGGCTGTGGCCGGTGCAGCGCTGGCCATCATCGCCACTGTGGGAGGCTTTGCTCGCGAGCAGTACGGCGGATGGGCGTTATGGCTGTGGCTGGGCGGCATTGCGCTCTTCCTGGCGGGCGTGTGGTGGGATGATCCCTCGCCCGAGCCGGAGGCGGAAGACCGGGCGGCAAAGCCGCTCTACGCGGGCGTCATGCGTCGCCGAACGCTGCTCATTACGCTGCTCCTCATCCTGGCTGTGGCCGCCTTCGCCCGATTCTACGCCCTGGGCAGCTATCCTCACGGCCTGCAATCGGATGAGGCCAACAACGGCCTCGACGCGCTGAAATGGCTTAGCGGCGCAGGATGGACGCCCTACGCAGAGACCAACGAGGGCCAGGCCACCCTCTTCACCTGGCTCATCGCGCTCTTTATCAAGCTATTTGGGCAAAGCGTGACCACCATGCGCATGGTGTCGGCCACCGCAGGCGTGCTGACCGTTTTCGCCTTCTACGCCCTGGCCCGGGAGCTCTTCGACCAGCGCATCGCCCTGCTCTCGGCCGCGCTGCTGGCCGCGGATCGCTGGCACATCACCTTCAGCCGCATCGTTTACGAGTTGATTTTGGTGCCGCTGGTGCTGAGCTTGCAGGTGCTGTTCCTGATCAAGGCGCTGAAAACTGGTCGGCGGCGCTGGTGGGCATTTTCGGGCGTGATGCTGGCTCTGGGTTTGAACACCTACACCGCTTACCGGGTCATCCCCCTGTTTATGCTGGCCTATTTCGCATACTGGCTGGTTACCCATCGAGATCGCGTCCGCCGGGATATGGAAGGGATGGGCGTCTTTGCCGCGGGCGCTTTGCTCGCGGTCGCGCCTCTGGGCGTTTACGTCCTCCGACACTGGTCCGTTTTCATCTCCCGCATGAATCACATCTCGGTGTTCCGGGATGTAGAGGCCGCCGGCAGTTACGCTCCCATCTGGGAGAATCTGCGCAAGGTGCTGCTGATGTTCACCCATCAGGGGGATATGGCGGCGCTGAACAACCTGCCCGGCGCGCCCATGCTGCCAGCCGCCGTAGGCATCCTGTTCGTGTTGGGACTCATCTGGGCCATCCGATGGTTCTGGAAGGAACTGCCCGCGCTCGCATTGCTCTGGTTCGGCAGCGTCATCAGTCTGGCTGTGTTCTCTGTGGCCCACGAAGCGCCCAACGCCCGACGTCCCATCGGCCTTATTCCCCTCATCTATCTGCTGGTGGGCGTGGTGTTCACCGCGTTGTGGCTGGCCTGGAAGCAGGCTTTTGGGGCCAAACGCACCCGTCCACTCTTCGTATTGCTAACCGTGCTGGTGATGTTCATCATTGGCGACAATCTCAACACCTACTTCCGGGTGCAGGCGGTGGATCCATCGGTGTGGTACGCGTACAGTCCCGAGGAATCGGCCATCGGCGACTATGTGGCCGACCTGCCCGACGATGTGACGATTTACCTTGATCCGCAGTACTACGGACACGCGGCCATTCGCTTCATCGGTGGTGATCGGAATGTGGAGACGCTGGACCTGACGCGTGACATCCCCCTGCGCCAGCCGCCCGCGGGCGATGCCGTGTTCATCATCGAGCCCAAGGATCGGCAGATCATCCCCCTGCTGCAACAGCTGTATCCCGACGGCGCATTCCAACCCCATCAAGATCGCTATGGCCGCACACTGTTCCTGACCTACACCATTCCCGCAGCAGCTTTCGATGAGGCCCGCGGCCTGACCGTGACCTACTGGGCGGGCGCCGATGTGACCCAGCCCCCCGTGCGCCAGGAGCATGTCGCGGCCATCGATTTCGACTTCACCCTGCCCGATGATCAGCCCCTGTTGCCGCCTTTCACCGCCTCCTACCAGGGCGCGCTGCTGGTTCCGGCCACGGGAGATTACCGTCTGACTCTGACTGTAGAGGGAGCGCAGGCGACCCTCTATCTGGACGATGTGGAGGTGCTGCGGGTCAAAAATGGAACAGCGGAGCAGACGCTGTCGCTTGTCGCCGGTTATCAGGCTTTGCGGCTGGATTACGTCGCTGGTGAGCAACCGGGCGTGTTGCAGCTGGCCTGGGCAACGCTTGCACAGTCCAAACCTCAGCCGATCCCGGCTGATGCGTTCTACTCATTGCCGGGCGCATCCAACGGACTCATCGGCGCCTACTACGCCACGCCCGATTGGTCTGGCACCGCGGCCTTTGTACGACGTGACCTGTTCATCACCGCCAACAACCTCTTGCCCGCGCCCTATTCGGTAAAGTGGGAGGGAAAAGTGGCGGCGCCGGTAGAAGGCGTTTACACCTTTGGCGCACTTTCTGACGATGGCTCTCTGGTGCGCATCGACGGGCAAGTGATCGTCGATAACAGGGGCCAGCATGGCGCTGAATATCGAGAGGGATCAATTCAGCTCAGTCGCGGCTGGCATGATATTCAGGTGTTGTACAGCGATCTGGGTGGTTCGCGAGTCATGGAATTGTGGTGGCGGCCGCCAGGAGCGACCAAATCGCTGCTGGCCAGTCGTTATCTGCGCCCGGTGACCAACGCTCTGCCGCACGAGCTGCCCTTGCCTGAACTACCGACGTTGCCCGCCCCACACTTACTTGAGCCGAAACAGCCCCCTGGCGGCCTGCAACTCCCCGACGTTCAATTTCCGAACGCAGGCATCATGCCCGAGTTCGCATCGATACAACCGCCCGTATTGTGGACCTATGGCAGCTGTGGCTCAGATGAAAATCAGTTGTTTCATCCTTCTGGCGTCACCATTGATGAAGATGGCATGGTCTACATCGCTGACACAGGCAATCATCGCATCGTTGTGTTGAATGATATGGGGGATTTCATCAACGCCTGGGGAGAAGCGGGCGAGGGACCTGGCCAATTTACAGAAATTATCGATCTCGACACGATCCCCGAAGGGGATATCGCAGTTCTGGACGCCAACCGTCAAGTGATCAGTTTCTGGACGCCAGAAGGCGCATTCTTGGACGAAATCGGCGAGCAGCTGGAGCTATACCATCCTCGCGGGCTGGGTGTATCAGAAGATGGATATCTGTTCATTGCAGACACCGGCGGCGGGCGGGTGGTATGGACGGATGAGACAGGGCGCCCCCAGGGCAACTTCGGAAGTCAGAAAGAACCATTTGGTTCAGGACAACCCACTGACGTCGCGGTGAGTGTCGACGGGTTTCTCTACGCGCCAGAACCCACCGCGGGCCTGTTATGGCAGATTCAAATCGACACGGGTGAGATGAAGGCCACGCCCGGGCCTGAATCAAATACGTTGGAAGCGCCACATGTGGCTATAGCGGAAAATGGACGCGTCTTCGTTACAGATCCGGAAGGTGGGCGCATATTGGTGTTCGATAGCGACCTGCGTCCATTGGTCGAGTTGGGCGGCCAAGGGGATGCTCCGGGACAATTCAGCCGCACCTTGGGCATTGCTGTGAGTCCGGGGATGCTGGTTGTGACGGATCCTGATTTATGCCGGGTGACCGCACTCCAATTCTAATTATGCGTTACTACAAAGGTAGCCCGGCTAGAAACCACGAAGACACGAAGCCACAAAGACGCGAAGAAAAGAAAAAGCTTTGAAATTCTCGGTGTTCTTAGTGTCTTTGCGCCTTTGTGGTGATTGAAGTCGGGTACGTTAGTAGTTACAATTATGCGCTAAAAAGTTAAGTAGTTGATGATATGAATTTGAAATGAACCTCGGAGACACTTCCAAC
>Ga0256914_1003753_pt1 | contig 11826 bp, 9 predicted proteins | sample HulkmetaG_FD_191571 | JGI IMG/M metagenome (GOLD analysis project Ga0256914, IMG submission 191571) | Hydrothermal chimney microbial communities from Main Endeavour vent field at the Juan de Fuca Ridge, Pacific Ocean - Hulk | ecosystem: Environmental > Aquatic > Marine > Hydrothermal vents ...
TTAAATTTTTTACTTATTTAATCAACAACATGCGCCGCACGGCACGATAGTTATCCGTTCGCAATTCATAGTAGTAAACACCACTGGCCACGCTTTTACCGGCCGCATTTTTCCCGTCCCAATAATAAGCCTTTCCCTTATCAAGGTAATTTCCTTTGCTGCGTATCCCCAAATTTATCGTACGAATTCTCTGACCCGAAGCATTGTAAATATGAATTGTTACCCGGCCGTTTGTGCCTAATATAAAAGGAATGATGGTGCCACCGTTAAACGGATTCGGAAAATTTTGCATTAATCTGGTTTTTTGAGGCAATAAATTTTGCGCATCATTATCTATGCGAACAGGCAATCCTTTAATTTCAAATTTGAGTACTGTATTTGAATTGTAGCTGGAAACCCACAAATGATTAAATCGATCAATAACCACATCCATTGGTTGGGCCAGCCCCCCCTCATCGAATCCGAACTTGCCCAGAACGGCTAAATAATTCCCATAGGAATCCAATACTTTAATCATTCCCTGATAGGAATCTGCAATAAACATTCTTCCCAAATTATCGGTAGCAAGACCTTGCATTCGGGTAAACTGATTGGTATTTCCACCGTAATGGCCGTAATATTCTAACCAGTTCCCCTGCATATCAAAAACATGAACCGCTGCCAAAGGCAATGAAGAATCGGGCGGCACAATGCCTCCGTGTTCGGTAACCAAAATACGCCGGTTCTTTTTATCGATGGTAATACCTGTAGGGAAAAGGAATAGCGGAGAAGCAAACGAAAACAATGCATTCCCCTGTAAATCATAAACATACACTCGTTTATTCTTGCTATCTACCACATATAGTTTTTGCGCATCGTCAATGGCCATATCCGAAGCTAACAGGAAAGAGCCGAAAGTACGAATTACATTTCCGGAGGTATCCAACTGGGTAATCGAAGGGTGCCCCTGCAAAGAAACATAAACAAAATTTTCATAGACAGCCAAAGCTATCGGCCGGGCGGATAATTTGATCTTGCCCGAAAAACGACCTGCGGAATCGTATTTACAGATATACGATTCGGCTGCAGTAACATAAAGTTTTGCATTTCGATCCACAGCCAAACGCAAGGGACCTGGCAGTGGCGTATTAATTTTTCCGGCAGTTTGAACCGTAACGGTTTTTAATGCCGGGTAATTGCCTCCGAAGGCCAGCGTTGCCGCTATTAAAAATAGGATAAACGTTTTTAATTGCATCGTATCTTCCCGATATTTTGTCATGATTCGTAAGACACTTTAATTTAAAACAACCGCTCAAAATCGATCGTTAAGTGATTAAATCGCGTTCTTCTTTGATCGTAAAGCCAATCCTGCGTACGATAAGAAATACCCAAACGCATGGTTCTCCAAGACCACTGCGCCTTACCACCGTATTCAAAATTTTGTTGATGCGGAAACTCGCTCCGGTTTTGCTTGCGCAACCCGGCGTAAACTCCGATCGAAAAAACAGCCGTCGGGCTCCATTCCATTTGAAACCTTCCGCTTCGGACCAACATTCTTTCATTGGTTTCGGGATATTTGAGATCCAAATACGAAAATTTGGCAATTGCCAACAAAAAATCCGTCAAACGATAATACACACCGTTTCGTAAAAAGAGCTTGTCATAATGAATGGCATCGGTTTGGTAAACACGATGTTCGGCCTGCAAAGAAAGGCCTGCTTTGTGTACCCGGTAGGTAAATTTTAGGCCTGCGGATTCAATAAAAATACCGCGAAGGAAAAGCCCCAGTTGCGGCGTGCCTTCCAACAAATTTTGTCTGTGTTCGGTTTTACGATAATAAAGAATTAGACGATCGATAAGTAACGTGGAACTGAATGTATTGGATTTAGTCGTATACTTTAATGAGGGCAAAGCACGAAATTCATAATCTACCAATATTGTTTGTTCCGGACGAATTCGACTAAACGGCGTGCGTATTATTTGGGTCAAATCGCCAATGGTTTCGACAACGTAATCCTTTGTTTCACCCTGCTCATAGTAAATATCACCTTCCTGATTGTACACCACAATGCTTTGCGGAAGGATGTTACGCTCGTCCAAAAACACCGGCGTATCATTAAATATCAGATGTGTTTCCCCGACTTTTTTGATAATGATGTTTTTTACAACCCGATCCGTTTTGCCATTCATCTTTTTGTAAATAATTTGGATTTTGGAATTAAAAGGCAAACGCTTATTATAGGTAACACCGCGGGAGAAGGAATAGCTTTTTTCGTGTCCCTGATTTATCTTCTGATAAATACCACTCGCGCTTACCTGCGAAGTTAAACTGGCAAACAATTGATGCTGCAATCCTACGGTGGCAAAATTGCCGGTGGAATAATAATCTCCGGTAATTATTTTGTTAAATCGATACATATAATTCGATGAAAATCCGAATCGATGTTCGAGTCTTAAAGCTTCTTCGGCATTGATGGTCGTGTAACGTAAATATTTGTTAATGCGGTCGAACACCGAAAACGAACTGTTCAAAATATTGCCTTTATCGGGGGTGAAATAATATTCGTAATTAACTTTAAAATTATTAAACAAATTACTTTGTATGTCTCTGATATGGTCTTTTACATTACGCATTTTGTAATGTACGTTCAAATCGCTGCTTTTACCTTTGCGGCCCGCGGAATAGTTAATGGTTTGTTGAGTCAAATCGCGGCGGGAAACGCGATTGAACTGATACCAGTTTTCCTTGGTTCGACGCGTTTCCAGCGAAAGCAAACCGGAAAGGAAAAAGCGCCTCATCACCCAATTTACCTGAAATTTTTCAATATCATAAGAGTTGTAACCACCGTAATCAAAAATCAGATTTTGCGTGGTACGATTCCAAATAAAAGTAAGCGGATAACGGTTTCGTTTAAAAAAAGTACCGGTAAAAAAACCGTTTAACACCTTGCCGTTCGATTTTCGTTTAAAATCTTCGCTGGTGTATCGGTCTTGTGTAAAGCCCAAAATAACACCCCATTCGAATTCCAATATTCTTGGGCTAACAAAATATCCTTTGTTACGGAGCGTTAAACTTTCTTTGAAAAAAGGATGAGAGGAACTTAAAGGTTCAAAATGTTTTTCCAGTAAATACTTCAAATTTAACGAGCCCCGAAAAGGTGAAAAATGTATTAAATCCACCGCTTGCGCGTATGCAAAATGTCCGCAGGCAAAATTAACCACCATTCCCAAAATCAGGATAAAAACGAACGATCGTTTTATTACGCCGGACCACCGGGCACTGTTAACGATATGTTTGTTTAAAGAGCGCACCGTTTTTTACTCCAGCATATATTCATCTTCACCGCCATGCGGGTTATGGCATTCCTGACAGGCCTGCTTGCCAATTCCTTCGTGCGTATCGTCATGCAAAATTTCTTCGTCGTGGCATTGCAAGCACAAAGCCTGCCCCGTTTGTACAGTAAATGCTTTGAACTTGCCGCCATGAGCTTGGTGGCACGAAAGGCAATCACCGTCGGCCACAGGTTCGTGAACAAACTTGGTATCTTGCACATCGTCATGGCACTGAAGGCACAACGTGTCCGTCGAAAAATTAAGCAATCCTTCATAATTGCTGCTATGTGGTTGGTGGCAATCGAAACAACTTCCGTCTGCAACCGGTTCGTGTTTTTTGGGTTGATCTCCTACATCGTCATGACAATCGCCGCAAAGCTGCGGAACCGTGGCACTTAATAACGTGGGATTGTCCGCCGAATGCGGTTGATGGCAATCCACACAGGAACTATCCCGTACCGGTTCGTGAACTATTTTTTTGTCCCCGATGACATCATGGCATTGAAAGCATATTTCGTTTTCTTTTTCCGTAAGCAAAGCTTCGTTAGCGCTATTATGCGCTTCATGGCAATCGGTGCATAAGCCATGCTTTACCGGAGAATGCAGCGTTGAGCCTTTTTCGATATCTGGGTGGCAGTTTAAACAAAGTTTCGGTTCTGCCTGCGTAAGCAATACTTCGTTTTCGCTGCTATGCGGATTATGACATTTTAAACATTCCCCCTTGGCCACAGGAGGATGCACATCGTTATTGGCTGCCAAGTCATCGTGACAGTTGTAACACAACGTCGGTACGTTTTGTACCAACAAATATTCGTATTTGCTACCATGCGGATTATGGCAGCTTACACAGTCACCGTCTTCCAAAGGCGGATGCACATGGGGCGCATCGGATAAATCATCGTGGCATTCCAGGCACAATTCGTCGGGTTTAGCCAGCAGAGCATATCCGCGACTAATATCGTGACAAGTTTCGCAGGCATTATCTTCGGTAACGGGATGCTTGTACCATTTGGGCTGTTTCGTTTTTTTCTGTGTCTTTTTTCCGGATTCGGATTTATGCGCGACCATTACCGCGGTTTTAGCCGCATTTTTTTCTCCTGGTTTCGGAACGCCGTCAAAAAAAACACTTAGCACTTTATAACGGGCATAAGGACTACAGGCATACATAAACATGATCAAAACGAACAGTATTGCACTTCTGTAAGGAATCCTTTTTTTCAATGTTATGCCCCTGTTCGAATCCGTTTAATTATTGTTGGTATATATACGGATCGATGCTTTGGCTCTTAATTGTTTAATCAGATTCTGCCCAAGTTCTGCCGCCCTTTTTTTCTGCAAACGTTTTTTTAATTTGTCTCGGTCGATTTCATTAAAAGATAGTTGGCGTCCCTGTTCTCTGGCCAATAATTTCAAGATATGGTACCCAAAAATAGTACGAATCGGTTTACTGATTTGCCCTACCTTAAGCGTTTTGGCAACTTCATCCAATTCGGGCATTAGTTGTCCCACATGGCGCCAGCCCAAATCGCCGCCTTTTTTTGCCGAGGTAGAGTCATTGGAATATTGACGGGCCATGCTGGCAAAATCGGCTCCGTTTATGAGTTGTCGATATAAATTGTCTGCCTTTTTCAGGCCCTCTTTCCATCCGGCTTCCATGGCCCCCGGATTTACCGAAATTAATATATGAGCCAAATGCAGTCGATCGGGAATATAAAATTTGTTTTTGTTTTGCAGATAATAGGCATACACACTGTCATCGGTTATGTGAATATGATCTGTCACGGCTGTTTTCCATAATTTGCGAATAAGCAACCGCCGCTTAATTTTTTTTACCCATTCCTTGTAGCTTTGTCCGGTTTTGGCCAGCTCCTTTTCGAAAATCTTTTGGGACGGATAGGCATTTTTCATCAGCTTTACCTGATTTTCCAATTCGTTCTTGCTAACGCTTAGGCCGCGCCTGCGCGCTTCTTGAATCAACAATTCTTCGTCGATCAATTGGTTCAAAACCTGATTACGGATTTCTTCATATCGTTTCTCCGAAATACGCTGATGTACACTAACCATAGGCAATTTTTCATTGAGTTTGGTCAATAACTGATGTTCACTTATTTTTATCCCGTTTACCTGGGCCACTATTTTCCCTTTTTCCGCATGCACTGTTGCCGTCAATAGCATAATGGCCATTAATAATCCTATTCCGTTCCAAAGTAATTTCATCTTTTTCATGGGTAAACCCTTTGTTTGTTAAAAGTCAAAAAGGGGTGATGAAACAAAACTTCATCCCCCTGTAAAAAATGCTCCGGTCATTCCACAAATTCAGCATCACTAAGTAATTTAGTTTAATGGTTTAGATGTCATGACATGTTAAGCACAATGCGCTGTTGGTATTATCCATGCGCAAAAACGGCCGTTTAGAATTATCATGCGGATTGTGGCAAGAAGCGCACTCCACCTGATTTTTGTCCGGACCGTATAAGGGCAAGACACCACCAACCATGCCATTGGTTGCCGGATGGAAGTTCGGATCCAGTGCCGGATCGTAGGTAATGGAAATGGGGTGATCATTAGACAGATCGGTCCCGATATTCGTACCTTCGAAATTCACACCACCGGAAGGACTTTGCCCGACATGGCAGGTTGTTGCACAATAGTTAATGGTTGTTGTGGATGAGGCGGAACCGAATTTTGCCGTAGGCACATTGATGATTTGATCCAAAGCAATGGTGTTATCGTGGCAGGAAAGACAGGCCAGCGAAACACCTTGCGGTGCATTGGCAATGGTCATATCAATGGTTCTGCTGCTGTACATGGTGTACGGACCGGTAGGTGTTTCACGGTTCCACAACGGCGCGTCGATATCCGTGTTATTATTATGCGGTGTATGGCAATACACGCAAATTTCACCCCAATCCTGTAACCCCATACCATCCACTGTTGCTTTACGCAGGTTGTGCGGTGTGTTTTCTACCTTGTCCCCGGTAAAGTTTTGCGCAAACAAATTACCAGGTAGCACAATACATAATACCAACGCAAATGATGCAAGGGTTAAAAGTCCTTTCTTCATGCATAGCCCCCTTTCTTTAGGGTTAATGTTAGACTTTTAATGGTTCTCCCCGACAGCGGCCGAAGCTTTACTGCCGAGATACTGGTACACCTGAATTCTATGATTAAGCTGATCCGCCACATAAATGCGGTCATGCCGGTCGATGTACATACCGGCTGGCAAACGCAGATCAGCAAGACCGGAGCCAAAATTACCGAAAAAGAGCAAAAGCTCTCCCTTTTTATCGAAAATTTGAATATTGTTAAAGGCCGCATCGGAAACGTAAATGTGACCCTCGCTGTCCAAAGCAATGCCCTTGGGCCGAGAAAAAGTACCTGGTACGTTACCGATTTTGCCAAAGGAATTAATAAAATTACCGCGCGGATCCAGAATTTGTACGCGAAAGTTCATGGTATCCACAATGTAAATATTCCCCTCTTTATCAATGGCGATGTTTGTCGGAAAATCAAATTCACCCGGGGCATCGCTGCGATTCCATGTTTGGTCTAAGCTGCCTTCCGCAATTTTTTTACCTTCTTTTACATGGCGACCAATGGTGAACAAAAACTTATAATTTTTTCGGCTGAATACTTTTATCTGATGCGCCCAAGTATCCACCACATAAATGAGATCCAACGCGGGATTAATGGCAATGCCCGAAGGCCGAACAAAAACGTTCTTACCACCGAACGCGGTTTTAAAATGATGCAATGCATCATAAACCACTACCCGTTGGCCGCCTGCATCGGTAACGTAAATATCGCCTTTTTCATCGGTGGTCACGCCCAAGGGATTTAACAGCATACCGCGGCCGCTTTTCCCCAAAATATCCAGTTCTTTTTTAGGAAAATCGAAGATCAATACTTTACGCCAGTGTGAATCGGCCACATACACATGCCCAGCAGCATCTACATGTACATTTAGCGGTTTGCGCAAAGCACGCAGGCGGGGACGGCCGAAAAATGTCTCGAAAATTTTTTGCGCCAATGTCCGTTTGCGCGGTCCCAAATCCAATTCGGAATGAATGCTACGTACAAATTGAATTTTAGGCTCGGCCGGTGGCAATGGCCATACAAAATCTTCCGGATTGGGAAGTTGTGGTTTTTTTGTTCCGGCACATGAAAAGAGTATTAGAACCGCAAAGATTGAAATTAGTATTTTCCATAGTTTCATAAGACCTACATTCCTTCTTTTGTGTTTTATTCATGTGCGAAATCGCGCATCAATCGTTTTTCTATTTTTAATTCCCTAGTTGTAATTTCCTGTGTTTTAAGGCGATTGCCGCCTTTTTTACTTTTTTGTGAAAATTAAAACAAGATTCTATTTATTATTTTAGCAAAAGGAATGCCATTGAATATTAATAAGACGACACAGATCACTTTTTGAGAAAAAATCTCATAAGAAATGCTTTAAAAAATTTTTCAGAAGAAATTTTTGCGGTATCGTTTTATAAATCGGGAGTAAAGATGATCATTTTTTTAGTTAGATGGGAAAATTTAATCTTTGTAAAAAAAATCCGTTTAAAATTATACAGAATTAAGAATATATTTTTTTTTAATGCGCAATCGCAATCCTAAAAAACAAAAACTGTGCGAAATCGCACAATCCAACTGTGCATATTCGCACAGTTTTTAAGCAAAACATTTTTCTTTCTCGACTTAAAGAAAACTGAACATCTTTTCAATCGTTTTCTTCGATGGGGGCGGCGGCTCGGGTGATTGAGTCGGCTTGACCGATTGAATAAACTGCAGTAAAACATCCAGATCAAAAGGTTTGTCCAAGTATAAATCGATGCCAATCTCCGTCAATTGGGAACGCAATGATGTGGAACCGAATGCGGAGATTACGACCGTACGGATATGCGGTTGGCTCTTTTTGGCAAAGCGCAGTACTTCCAACCCCGAAATACCCGGAAGCCGCATATCGGATATTAGCCAGTCAAAACGTTTTTGCTCCAATTGTAGCAGTGCTTCTTCGCCGGACTGTACGGTTTGCACGTCAATTTTGTTTTTGTTAAACAGACGTTTTAAAGACCAAAGAAGCAGCTTTTCATCATCAACGATTAATACGTTCATACCTTGCTCCAGCAACATTTTTAATAAATACTGGCAATAAATGTACCAATCTTACAACAAACCGTACTTTTTCATCTTCCTGCGAAATGCGTCCCTGGTTATGTCGAGCAATTTAGCTGCCTGAATTTGATTGCCAGCGGTGCGCTTTAGGGCCTGATGTATTAAGAGTTTTTCGACTTCTTGCAAAGCGATCCCCTCATCGGGTAAACGAAAACTTTTGATTATTTCGTCCGAGGGCAATGGACCACTGCGAATTTCTTCCGGCAAGTGGTCCGCTTTTATTTCATGAACGTTCTCCAAAATCATAATACGTTCAATAACATTTTTCAACTGCCGGACATTTCCCGGCCAGTCATATTCCAACAGTATTTTTTGCGCATCTTTACTAATAGATTCCACGTTTCGGCGAAATTGACGATTGTATATTTTAATGTAATGTTGCGCCAAAAGTAAGATATCTTGTTTGCGTTCCCGTAACGGGGGGATGGTTAAAATGATGGTATTAAAGCGATAAAATAAATCCAAACGAAAACGATCGGCCTCTACTTCCTTTTTTAGATCGCGATTGGTTGTGGCAATTACGCATACGTCGATATCAATATTTTTAACTCCGCCAATACGCCGAACTTGCCGATCTTCCAACACTTTGAGCAACTTTGCCTGCATGGCTTTGGACATATCGCCCACTTCCTGTAGCAAAATCGTTCCGCCCTGGGCAATTTCGAAAAGACCGCGCTTCATCTGTTTGGCATCGGTAAACGCTCCGCGTTCATGACCGAACAATTCGCTTTCCAAGAGCGTTTCGGGCAGGGCCGTGCAATTGATTTCCACTATGGGCTGCTTTGCCCGCGCACTTTGATAATGAATGGTACGCGCCAGCAGATCTTTGCCCGTACCGCTTTCGCCCTGAATTAAAACGGTAGAAGCTTGGCTGTTGGCAATTTGTCGGGCAAGCCCCAGAATCTTTTTCATGGAGGGGTCGTTAGCTATGATATTTTCGAAATGGTAGCGATTGCTTTCCTTACTGCGGCGGTAGTTCATCTCACGCTTGAGGTGATCAATTTCCAGAGCTTTTTTTACGGCAATAACAACTTCTTCCATATTAAACGGTTTGCTCAGATAATCCTGAGCCCCCAATTTCATGGCTTCCACAGCCGTATTCACCGCCGTCATGGCAGTAATGACTATAACCGGTACCTGACAATGCTTTTCTTTTAAGTGTTTTAAAATTTCCAAACCGGAAATATCAGGCAACATTAAATCAAGCAAAATCAAATCCGGCGCACCGGAACAGACCGTATTAAAAACATCTTCGCCCCGATGCAAAATGGATGTTTGGTAACCTTCTTTTTGTAACACTTTGGCCAGAGACCAGCAAATCAACTTGTCGTCATCAATAATCAAAATTTTGGCTTTGCTCATACGTTTCACACCTTATTAATGATTCAAAGGCAATTCAATGACAAAACTCGTGCCAACGCCAACTTTACTTTCCGCGTGGATTTTGCCGCCATGTTGTTCGACAATTCTGTAAGCAATAGCCAAACCAAGACCCGTTCCTTGCGATTTGGTAGAAAAAAACGGCTTGAAAATTTTGCTTAATACTTCCGGAGAGATACCCGGACCGTTATCTTTAATAATAATTCTTACTGTCTTAACCCCAGATTGTCGCACCAGTCGGGTTTTGACATGCAATTCTCCCTGATGATTCATTGCCTGTAAGGCGTTGATGATAATATTAACCAGTACTTGCTGCATTAAAAACGGATCCAAATTCAGAAGGGGAACCTCCTGATGATATTCCGTTTTTAATTTTATACCTGATATTTGCCCGCTTCGGGCACATAATGTGATGGCTTTTTCAATCAGTTCATGAAGGTCCACTTGTGTTAACTGAGGTTTTGCCGGACGCGAATAGGCCAAAAAACTTTTAAGCGAATTGTCCAGACGTTTAATCTCTTCCTGAATTTCTTCCATTACGGATTTGTTAGGGTCGTCATCACTCATTTCCATGGCTTGCACGTGAATGGCTCCGGATATGGCCGCCAATGGATTGCGTATTTCGTGGGCAATACCAGCCGCCAACTCACCCAATGTAGAAAGCCGATCGGCATGCTGTAGCTCCTTTTGGTATTTGAGTTCAATTTCTTTAAGCATATCCGCAAGCCGCGCCAGCATGGAGTTAAAACAATTACTCAACATTCCGATTTCATCCCGGCGCTTCATTAACATACGCGTCGAAAGATCGCCCTTTTCAACTTCGCGCATCGAAGTAGCTAAAAGACGCAGCGGTCGGCTAATTAGGCGATTAAAGGCTGCTCCCAGCACCAAACTTATAATCAAAAAAACGGCCAAACTATTTACAATGACCAAATTGCGAATCATGGTTATTTGGGCGGTAATATGTTTGGTTGATACAGAAATTTCTACAAAACCCAAATTTTTACCGGCCCTAGTGTGACACGTACGGCAACGTTGTTTTGTGGCTATGGGACGCAGGGTAATTATTTTTTGTGATTGTGTAAAAATGGTAATACGGTTCTTTTGCTGTATGTGACGATTTTTCTTTAGCGGGAAATAAATAGCTTTACCCTTTTTGCTGCTATCGGTCGAAAGGATGATTCTGCCCGTGGTATCGGCTAAACTAACCGCAACATTTTTATGCGGTAATGTTTTTAAAATGCCGTTTACTTCCGTAAACACGTCATGTCCGTTGCTTTTGAGCATAACCGAATTTAATGCTTCGATCATAGAATTCTCGGCAGCGATGCTCCGCCGTTCAACGGATTTGAGCAAACGATGTTCGACAAAACGCACGGTCAAAAAACTGGCCACACCCACCACTACGGCCACTACCAAGGTAGTGTACAACCAAATTTTTGTTTGGATACTACTTCCTAAAAATTTTGTAGGGCAAAGTTTTCCTTGCATGTATTGTTCCTATTGATTGATTAAATGACTTTTAAATTATACAGTAATCTATTACCGGAATCAAAAATAATTAAACGACCGTTTTTGCAAATAATTTAATTCGGATTTTCTCATTCGTAAAATTCCGCCGCCCGTCTGCTTAACAAAACACATTTTTCGTTAACGAGATATTTTACATCATATATTATGGGCGTAAGCACAATAGTAAATTTAGAAGTCCGTATATTTCCAAAAATTTTGTTTGTTTGTTAAGCAAACGAATACACTCGATACACCGGAGGATTTTTATGAAAAATTTCCTGCTTTTTTGTCTTATTATCGTTCTTTCCTTTTCCACATTGTACGCCAAAAATAATCAGGAATTTCGCGCAATTTGGGTAGTTACCTGGGAATACATCAATCCCGATTGGTCGGCCAGCCGCAACAAAGCCAAAATCCGTGAAATTCTGGACAACATTAAAAAGG
>Ga0256914_1003754_pt1 | contig 11826 bp, 8 predicted proteins | sample HulkmetaG_FD_191571 | JGI IMG/M metagenome (GOLD analysis project Ga0256914, IMG submission 191571) | Hydrothermal chimney microbial communities from Main Endeavour vent field at the Juan de Fuca Ridge, Pacific Ocean - Hulk | ecosystem: Environmental > Aquatic > Marine > Hydrothermal vents ...
AAGGACAATTCCCTTAACCGAACACCACCAGCTACAGGTACAGTTTATTCCCTTTTCGGCAGTTACCACCCGGGAGCCTGTAGCGGAATCGGCCAATGAACCACTGGAAGAGCCGTTTTCCCTGCCAGAGTTTCATCCGGAATATCACGAAGTGGTACCGGAGCCTCCCGGGGGACAGGTTTACTCCGCCACTCAGTTGATGATTTTTCAGGAAAACCCTGACCGCTATTTTCACCATTTTTACCTGCAGGATTACCGGATTTTGCCACCGGCAGTGGAATTCGACTACCAGGACGAACCGGGCGGCGCACTGTGGGGTTCGGCGGTGCACAAATTGTTAGAGGACTTCCCTGCCCGGCCAGCCGAACAGGATGCCCGGAAAATTGAGTGGATCATTCGGCGATACTTCCCGGAACCTGCCGCTCAGCCGGAGGAAATTCGCAAACGGTTACATGAACTAATGGTCCGCCTGCGCAAATCGGAACTGGTGACTCTGCTGAGTGCACCGGAGCAGTTCAGTGAATTTTCGGCGGATTTGCGGATGGGACCCTTTATCCTGCAGGGCATCTTCGACCGACTTTTCCGCAATCGGGAGGGGCTGTGGGAAGTGCTGGACTTTAAAACCAATCGCATTTCGCCCGCTCGGGTGGCAGAAACCGCCAGAAAATACCGCTTCCAGGTGGAAGCATACGCTCTGTTGCTCTCCCGGCTTTATCCGGAACAAAAGCGGTTCCCGGTTACGCTTTTTTTCCTGGAACCCATGGAATCCGTTCGCACGGAATTTACTCCGATCGAATTACAGGGAATCCATCGTAACGTTCTTGAGCTGATGCAGGAGCTGTACCGCCGGGAGCGGGAACTGTTTTCCCCTCATTCTCCGACTCCATTTCCATTGGAGTAATAAAAACAAGCAACTCAGGAGGCACGATGAAAACTTTGCACTTTCTGGTTCCACTGATGATTGGACTGCTAACCGTCTGGTTCTGGCAGTGCGGGGAGAAAAAAAACCAACCGGTGGTTCACTTACGCGGGCTGGCCGATACGGTGGGATTTGCCCACACTGCTCAACAGATGGATGAGTTGATGAAACGTATTGATGCCCGTTTCGGGAAAGAGAGAAAAGCGGTGTTTGCGGTAAACAATATCGATTCCACCACCCGCTGGAAGCTGGTCATCTCCCCCCATGACGATTACACTTATGCCGGTGATGTGTACCCTTACGTGTTCGAAAATCTCTCTGCGCCCACCATTATTATCTTTGGAGTAGCCCACAAAGCCCGCCTGTTCGGCATTGAGAATCGGCTGGTGTTCGATACCTTCACCCACTGGCGCGGACCGTACGGTAACATTCCCGTTTCACCCATTCGGGAGGAAATCATTGCCCGACTCCCGCAGGAAACCTATCTGGTAAGCGACAGCCTGCAGCAAGTGGAACATTCCGTGGAGGCACTGCTTCCATTCCTCCAGTACTACCATCGGGATGTTCAGATTGTGTCCATCCTGGTGCCGTACATGAGTTACCACCGGATGAAACAAATTGCCCGACCGCTGGCTCAGGCGCTGGCGGAAATTGCCCGGCAACACCAGTGGCAATGGGGAAAAGACTTTGCCCTGGCAATCTCTAACGACTGCGTCCATTACGGGGATCAGGATTGGGGTGGAAAGAATCTGGCGCCATTCGGGGCGGATTCAGCCGGTTACCGGGCAGCCGTGCACAAGGACTTAACCATCATCAGCGAATGCCTGGTGGGCGAACTGGACCCGCAAAAAATTAAACGCTTTTGCGACTACACGGTGAAGAAGGACGATTACCGCCAGTACGCCTGGACCTGGTGCGGACGCTATTCGGTCCCATTCGGGATGCTAACTGCCTACTATCTGGAAAAACAGCTCAATCGGGGACGGGTCAAAGGCCGAATGCTGCGTTACTCCACCAGTCTGATGCATCCACCCATTCCGGTAAAAGATTTAAAGATGGGCCAAACTGCTCCGGCCAATATTCATCATTGGGTTGGCTATGTGGCAATGGCCTACCGAAACCGCTGGTAAATTAGCCAAATCCCCGGCAAAAGTTGATTTTATTTTGATTCACCTGACGACCGGATAAAAACTGCCTCCAACCGAATCAGGTGGAGGCAGTTGCTGATAGGAAGCATCTTCTCTCACTTAACCGAAATTACCAACCATCTTTGTGAGAAGCGGTAAAACACTTTTTCGGGGCAGCTAAGTAAAAGGGAAACTACCGCATTCCCATATTGAACCCGTCCGTTTGCTGACCGGCATCAATAGAGCTGCTTTTTACCATCGAACGCTTCGGCAGTGATGCGCGCTACCAGACCAGCCAGGAAGAGCAATCCGATCAGATTGGGAATAGCCATCATTGCATTGGCAATATCGCCCACATTCCACACGATGTCCAGATAGCGTCCCTGCAAAATTGCACCAATGAACAGCAGAGCGATGTACACCAACCGATAAGGTTGTTTGATGCGCGCGCCAGCAAAGTAACCCAGGCACTGCTCCCCGTAAAACGACCAGCCAATAAGCGTGGTGTACCCGAACAGGAAGGAAGCAATGGCAATAATCCAGCCACCGTAAGGAATTACCGTATTAAACGCCTCTGCAGTGAGGGCCGTGCTGGAGAGTCCGCCACTGGCCAGGTTGTACCCCAGCTTTTCCGCCATCTGCACCACCCGTTCCGGCAGCATGGCGATTTCGTCAGGACTGAGATGGGTACCGCCTTTGAGCAAACGAACACCCGTTGCCGGGGTAAGCAAATACACACCGGTCAGCACAATCGAAAGGGTGGTCATGGTGTTCACCACCAGGGTATCGATAAAGGTGCCGGTCATGGCAATCAGGCCGTTTTTCGCCGGGTCCTTGGATTTGGAAGCACTCTGGGCTATAGCCGCCGAACCCAATCCGGATTCGTTGGAGAGCACTCCCCGGCTGACCCCTAAACTGATGGCTTTTTGCACAGAGGTACCAATAAGCGCCCCACCCAGCGCACGGGTAGTAAAAGCGGATTCAAAAATAATCCGGAATGCTTCCAGAATATGGGCAAACCGCACAACGATAATAATTAAAGCGCCAGCCATATAAAAAAAGATCATGGTGGGAACCAACCGTTCCGCCACTGCTCCGATGCGCTTAATTCCACCAATGATAACCAATCCCACCAGCACGGTAAGCACCAATCCACTTATTAGCGGAGGAATACCAAATTGTGTTTTAAATGCCAGCGCCATGGAATTGGATTGAGCCATATTTCCCGTGCCAAACAGAGCAGCGAAGGCTCCGCACACGGCAAATGTGGCTCCCAAAAATTTGGCCAGTTTTTCGTTTTTCAGTCCGGCACGAATGTAATACATGGGACCTCCGGCCATGGTGCCATCTTCTGCCACTTTGCGGAACTTAACCCCCAGGAAGCCTTCCGCATACTTGGTGGCCATTCCAATAAAACCGGTTAGCCACATCCATACCGGTGCTCCGGGACCTCCCGTGGCAATGGCAGTAGCCACACCGGCAATGTTTCCGTTGCCCACCGTAGCTGCCAGAGCGGTCATCAATGCCGCAAAGGGAGAAATATCGCCTTCTTCTTCCTTTTCATGATCCTTCCCCCGGGCACCCAATAGTACCAGCTTCAAAGCCAGCTTCAACCGTCGAACCTGGATCACCCTGGTCACAATAGTTAGCACCACACCGGTTAACACCAGCAGGGCAATCATCCAATTGCCCCACATGAAATTCCGAACAGTGAGACTAAAATTAAGCAGTTTATCCAGCAGATCGGTCAAGATATGTGAACCTCCTGTAATTTCTTCCAAAACAAAACGCAAACACAAACAAAAGATTTTTTATTCAAAAAAAGAAAAGGGGCACTGTTGCCAGAACAGATACCCCTTTTCCGCTACACATCCCTGTTAGAATTCCTTCGCAAGCCAGAAATACCCACCCAGCGCATTTTCCGCTTTCGCACTCGAATTACCGGTTTCAATGTAGGATTTTTGCCAGTCGCCCGGCATCCAGATACCACCGGTCAGACCAAACGTGATCGTTTCCTGATAGTTGTACTTCAGCATCAGGGCAATTTCGTTCCCCATGCTTTTGTTATCGTCATTTGGCATCCAGTTTTTCTGGTACATGAAGAAGTCGCCCCGCACTGAAACGGCTCCAAAGTTGTAAGCGGCATTTATATCAAGCATGTTCAGATTGGACATGGTGGCACTCCAGGGATTTACCCCTGCGAATCCCCAACCGGTGGTCATTAAGTGAGCCGGACCAAAACCTGGCCAATCCTTATAGAACCCATACGTGTAGGGTCCCTGCGTAGCCGTTTCGTACAGCTCATTATCTTTATCTGTGTCGGTTTTGTCTCCGCTGAACACCACATAACCGGCACCCAGTGTAAACGGCACTGAAGGCAGGGTATAGTCCGCCCGCACCATCATATGATATCCCTTGTAATTCGTATCCGTGACATCGTCTTTGCCACCCATCTGGGTATATTCTGCTGCCACATTCAGTCCTTGCATAAAGGAACCTTCCAGTCGCAACCCAAACCATTGTGGCATGGTCAGAGTATCCGCTCCCGTTCGAATGTGCCGCATCACATAGTAAGGAGACAAACGCAGATTTCCCTGCATGAGCCGAATGGTAGGATAAATCCCGATCAGATTCCAGTTTCCGGGATACACATCCAGTCCGGTTCCTACGTTCATGATACCACCCATCTGGGCATAACGGTAGTAGAAAAGATCCACATCGAACGCATCGGAGTTGTACATCAATTTTGCCCCGGCGGCGCCATCTTCGCCACCATCAAACATGATAGCACCATCGCCGTAGAGCAACCTTTCCTTACCAATGCGGAAAGAGAAGTTGGAACCCCAGAGATGACTGATAGTAAAGTAGGCCTGCATGATGTCCACCTTGGGATCAATATTTTCGCCCAGACCACCACCGTGGTAAGGACTCATTCCATGCTGACCCCAGGCTCCCAGAACCACATAAGCGGTGACACCATTACCGAAATCTGCCGTAGCATTCACATCTCCATGGAGGTACATATAGGTATTTCCATCATCTGTTGCACTGGTAAAATCCGTATTTCGATGACCGAAATTGTAAATATAGAATAAACCATGCCACTCCACTTTGGGATCTCCGGCATATAGAAAAGATGCCAGGAGAAGAAGACTCAGGAAAATTGCCAGTACCTTCATATTATCCTCCTCTTGGTTTTATTTTTCAGGTGTTGGTCTCAGAACGCCATTTTCATCCCGTTTCAGCGGATAAGGCTGTTTGGGAAGCGGTGCACCGGGAGCTTCCAGCACCGATTTTCCGTATTTCCAATCCGGCGGGCAAATGGCAATGTACCGGGCATAGCCACCCGTACCACCCAACGGTTTGGCATAACCAATCGCAATTAACGCACCGGCCTCAGGCACTTTGTCCAGATTGGTAACACCCTCTGCCTGGCAAAAGTAATTGTGCATTAGCCAGTATTCGCCTTCCAGATTCGCAGTGGTATCGGTATCCAGAGGTTCATGGCCATGGAACAGAATGTGGCGTTCCAGATGCAGGAATTTCAATGCATCCAGCGTAATTCCCGGGAAAGGTGCTTTGTTGAACCGCTCGGGATCCGTGGTCCATTTTTTATGCCAATCCGATCGAATCATGACCACCGAACCTTCAGGAATTTTGCCGTGCTTGGCTTCCCAGGCTTTGATGTCCTCCACTGAACAGTGATAACCGGGATCTTTCGCTACCTTTTCGTGAATATCGATGACCACCAGCGGACGCACTGCATAAGTTGCGGGCAAATCACTAATTGTGGCACCGTATTTGTCCCAGTGTGCCGGGGGGTCCAGCTGGGTTCCGTACTGATCTGTGGGAAGGAAATACGCCGTAGCAATGAACCCGTGCTTGTCGTACGTGTACACTTCCCCCTTTTTCACATACCCGGGAATATCCGCTCCTGCCTTGGTGGGCATAAATTTCGCATGCCCGAAACCCGGCCAGACCGGTATCGTAGGACTGAACGCATACGTTAAATCCACATATTTACACCCCTTTAAAACCGAATTGTAAATATTCCACAGATCGGGTGCCATTTGTTTTGTTTGCGTCTGGCCGCAATGAAGCGAAAAGAGCACAAACACGGTTAGCGCTGCAAGTACAATAGCCCGTTTCATAGTAAGCCTCCTTAATTTTGGTTAAACTGGGGATTTCTTAGACCTCCAGCTCCTCTCTATTTCAAAAATCTTACAGGTTAAAACAAACCACTTTGGGTTCGGTCATTTCCTGTAAGGCGAACTTGATTCCCTCTCGGCCCAATCCACTGCGCTTCACACCACCGAAAGGCATCATATCCACACGATAATCGGAGGAATCGTTTACCATCACGCCACCCACTTCCAGTTCATGAATGGCTTTAAACGCTTTGTTGATGTCCCGGGTAAAAATTCCCGCCTGTAATCCATAGGGAACACTGTTGGCGCGGCGTATCGCTTCGTCCAGGTCTTTCACTTTGTACAGATTCACCACCGGCCCGAATACCTCCTGACGATCCACCTCCACTCCTTCCGGCACATCGGCCAGAACAGTAGCTTCGTAGATGGAACCATGGCGTTTTCCGCCTGCCAGCAAGCGGGCACCTTTTTCAATGGCATGGTTGACCCATTTTTCCACCCGCATGGCTTCTTCCACAGTGATCATGGGACCGATGTCCGAATTTTCGTCTAACTGATACCCGGCTTTCACCCGGGAGGCACGTTCGGCAAATTTCCGCTCGAACTCATCGTAAATTTCCTCTTCAATAAACACCCGTTGCACACCCAGGCAATTTTGCCCCACAGCCCAGAAAGCGCCCGAAACGGTAAGTTCCACCGCCTGATCCAGGTCGGCATCTTTCAGTACAATCACCGGTGAATTGGAGCCTAACTCCATGCCAATCTTTTTCAATCCCGCTTTGCGAACTATTTCCATCCCGGCCTCATATCCGCCGGTAAAAGTAATCATGCGCACTCGTTCGTCGGTTACCAGCGCATCGCTCAATTCCGAACCGTAACCGGTCACGATATTCAGCACTTTGTAAGGTAACCCCGCCTCTATGAGCACTTCGCCTAACTTCAGGGCAGAGAGAGGGGTGACCGTGGCGGGTTTCAGTACTACTGAGTTGCCGCCGGCTATGGCGGGTCCCAGTTTGTGCGCCACCAGATTTAACGGATCGTTAAACGGGGTAATGGCCACAATAATGCCGATGGGGAATCGGTAATAATACCCCACCCGATTCTCTGAGCCGGGCATGTTGTCGAACGGAATCGTTTCGCCCAGCACCCGGCGCGCTTCCTCAGCCGAAATCTGCATGGTGTTAATGCAGCGGGTCACCTCTTTGCGTGCCTCCTTGATGGTTTTGCTCCCTTCGGTGGCAATGGTACGGGCAAACTCCTCGTGCCGCTCTTCAATCAGCGCCGCCGCTTTGTTAAGAATTCGAATCCGTTCGTGCACGGGAAGCTTCCGGCTAATCCGGTAACCTTCCTCAGCCATATCGATGGCTTTCTGCACATCTTCCGCGGTTCCGCGGGGAACGGTATCAATCACTTCATTATTGTAAGGATTGCGAACTTCTATTTTCTCCGGTTTGTCAATCCAGTTTTCGCCAATGAGCATTTTCATCACTTTTCTCCTTCTTTTTTCAGGCCATTTTTTGATGGATGGCAATTAAATCGTTCAGTACGGCATAGCCGGTTTCATGTTTTCCGGCACCGGGCCCAACAATGGTTACCTGCTGAAGGTAGTCCGTGGTTAACGTAACCGCATTGGTTGCACCTTTCACCCCGGCCAGGGGGTGGCTGTTGGGAATTCGCTGCGGTTTCACCGATGCCATTATCCGACCGTTTCGGTTTTCCACCGATGCAATCAGCTTCCAGCTCTCGTTCTGTTTTTTGGCTTCCTCCACATCTGCTACGGAGATATCGGTAATTCCTTGCCGATCCACATCCTCTTTGGAAATCCGATGCTGGAAAAGTGCCTGGGAGAGAATCATCACTTTTGCCACCGCATCCCATCCTTCCACATCCGCTTCAGGATTGGCTTCCGCATAACCCAATTCCTGCGCCTTCTTTAACGCCTCCTGGTAAGCCATTCCTTCTTCCATACGGGTGAGAATGTAGTTACAGGTACCGTTCACAATGCCTTCTACCTTCTGAATTTCCAGCCCGGCCAATCCTGTTTCAGCAAGATTCAGCAAAGGCGTACCGGCCAGCACCGTCCCTTCGTAACGAAACTGCACCTGTTTCTCCCGGGCCAGCTGAAGCAATGTGGACAGGTACAGTGCACACGGTCCTTTGTTGGTGGTAATGGCATGATGTCCTGTTTCCAGAGCAGTGCGGATAAAACTCAGTGCCGGTTCCCCGGTCTGTAGATTGGTGGGGGTTAGCTCAACCAATACATGGTAATCCATCTGCTTGAGCAGCTCTTCGGTTGTGATGTTTTTCACAGCAAGACCCGCACCTGCAAACCCATCCTCCAGACTTACCGCTTTCAGTGCCTGTTCCAGAGCAACTCCCTGTTCGGAAACCGCCACACCATACTTCAAGTCAGCAATGGCCACAACAGAAGGTTCCAGTTGATAGTGTTTTTGGAGTTGTTCTTTCTTCCGGAGAAGTAATTCGGCAAATCCCTGCCCAACGGTTCCAAAACCAATCATCACCAGTTTTACTTTCATACAGCCTCCCCAGCTTTTTTAATCAAATGTCCAGATTCCCGATCGTGCTCGGGAATCCTGTTTGCGGAATTACAGGAAATCCCGCAAGGTCATTTTATTGGCATGAATTTGTTTCTGAATTCTGTTTGCCGCTTCCTTCAGCAGTTCTACCTGTCGAGGAATGGTTTCTTCGGAAACCTGAGAAAGCGCACCGGAAACGCTGATAGCCACAATGGGTTTTCCATCGTATCCTAAAATGGGAACCGCAACACAGCGCAATCCTTCTTCAAATTCCTCATCATCCAGAGCATATCCTCGCTGCCTGGTTAACCGAAGATCTTCTTTTAATAATTCGGGGTCCGTAATAGAATTTTTGGTGAGGGCATAGAGCTTCTGACGATTAAGCAGGGCATTCAGTTCATCATCGGGAAGATGAGCCAGCATACTTTTTCCTAATGCCGTACAATAGGCAGGATACCGCGCTCCAATATGCGTGTTAATCTGTAAACTTTTCCGACAACGAATTTTATCCACATAAAGCACTTCATCTTCTCGTAAGGTAGCCAAGTGCACGGTCATCTTGATTTTTTCTACCAGCTCTTCCAGGATGGGATGCATTTGCTGAATCACATTGTCCCGAATGGGTACCCGATAACCCAACTCAAACAGACGCAAACCCAATTTGTAAAAACCGGTTTTTTCGTCACGGCAGATGATTCCCACATCTTCCAGGGATTTCAGAAAACGGAAAACGGTGGCTTTGTTTAGGCCAGTTTTCCGACTGATTTCAGTTACTCCCTGTAAAGGGGAATCCACGGTAAAAGTTTCCAGAATTTGAAAAGCGCGTTTTACTGAGTTATTTTGTATCGCCATAGCCAATGTTTCATTATATGAAACAGCGTTTTATTATTCAAACCAATTTAATTGAAAAAAGGGAATTTGTCAATAGGTGAATTGAAAATTTTTTAGAATCTCCGATGAGTGGCTGGAAACCTCCCCTTTATCCCTTTTAATAATCCCAACAAAAAAGCCGGAACCCTGAGGCTCCGGCTTAGAAGTTGAATTCAACCCATATCTTTCACGAACTGGATTAGCTTCCGCCCTGTAGTTTTTTCTGCATTTCGAACGCTTCCTGCGCTTTTTCCTTGTTCCCCAACTGCGCGTAAATAACACCCAGATTATTCCACAGCAACGCGGAATCAGGGAATTTCTTTACCGCATCCTGCAGGAAGGGTAAGGCTTCAGCATAGATTTCCTCGAATTTTTTGCGATATTCACTCTTCTTGGCAGCATCCTCTTCTTCGTTGTATTTTTCCACCCACTTCTGAGCCTTCTGGATATAGCACAGGCTGAGCACTTCCGCAGCGTCTTTGTTCTCGGGATCCATCTCCAGGGTCTTTTTCAGGAAGGGAATAGCCTCCGCGTACTTTTTCTCGTTGTACATCAGAATACCAATGTTAAACGGGATGGATACATTGTTCGGTTCCAGCTCCATGCTTTTCTGATAGTACTCAATGGCTTTATCCGGTTGTTCTTTTTTTACGTACAACTCACCCAGGGACATGTATGCCAGGCTATTCTTGGGATTGATTTTCAGTGCTTTCTGGTAAATCGCCTCAGCTTTATCCAGTTCATTAATCTGGAAGAAAAAGTCACCGATTTTCACCAGCAAGGTGTCGTTCTGATTCTCATTCTGAATCACTTTTTCGATGAAGTTAATTGCTTTGGTGGTATCGCCCAGTTGCAGGAAGGAGACGGCCAGCGGCGTAAGTGGTTCGGTTCGGCCGGGATAGGCTTCGTACGCTTTCATAAATTTTTCCGCTGCCTTTTTGAACAGTTCCTTCTTTTTCTGAGGATCCTGTTCTTGCCGTGCTTTTTCGTAGTAGTTTTTCAATCCGGAATTGTAATTCTCGGCAAAATAGTTAAATCGCAAGCGTTCAATATCATCTTTGAATTTGGGGGAAATTGCCAGACTCTTTTCGAAGCATTCGTTCATTTCCTTGTACTCTTCCCGGCGCCCATGCAGTTCACCCAACAGGAACCAGGCTTCCGGATCGTTGGGATATTTTTTCACTGCTTCCTGAGCCAGTTTGTACGCTTCATCGTAGAGCCCTTGCTGCATATTTACCACCACACCTTCCACTTCCGGTGGCCGACATCCACTCAGCCAGATGGCACCGATGAAAAGGACCACAATGAGACCAAATAACTTTTTCATACAATTAGCTCCTTGTTATTTTGATGAATTTGAGAATTTATTTTTAACCGTTGAATCGAATCGGCATAAGGCGGCGATAAAACTCCCGTCTCGGTAACAATTCCGCTAATCAAATGAGCAGGGGTGACATCGAACGCGGGATTCCAGCAATCGGCATCCGCCACGGTAATGGGCAGACGGTCCCAGATGTGAGTTACCTCGCTGCAGGGGCGTTGCTCAATGGGAATTTCCTTCCCGCTGTCCAGAGAAACATCGAATGTGGAGAGGGGTGCCGCGACGTAAAAGGGGATGTGATGATGCTGGCAGAGCACGGACAGGTTGTAGGTGCCAATTTTATTGGCCACATCTCCGTTGCGGGTAATACGGTCAGCACCCACAATTACCACATCCACCATCCCCTGTTGCATGGCATAAGCAGCCATGTTATCGGTGATTAATCGGGCAGGAATTCCCGCCTGATGCAATTCCCACATGGTTAACCGTGCCCCCTGAAGCAACGGACGGGTTTCGTCCACCAGCACCTGAATCCGTTTACCTTGCTGGTGGGCTGTGTACACAATTCCCAGCGCCGTTCCGATACCGGCAGTTGCCAGTGCACCGGTGTTGCAGTGGGTCAGAATGGTCATTCCATCCTGAATCAGTTCAGCACCAAACGCTCCGATTTTCCGGCAACGGGTTTCATCGTCCTGCTGGAGTTCGTGCGCCAGCTTCAGGGAATAAGCAATAAGTTCTTCCGGTGAAGTATCGGCATGCTGCAGATGGTTCAGCACCCATTCCAGTGCCCAGCGCAAATTGACTGCGGTCGGACGGGCCTGGCTTAAATACTGAACCATTTTTTCGGCAACGGATAGGAGCTCTTCCCGTGTGGTCATGTGCTGACTTCGCAGCGCCAGATGAA
>Ga0256914_1003755_pt1 | contig 11826 bp, 8 predicted proteins | sample HulkmetaG_FD_191571 | JGI IMG/M metagenome (GOLD analysis project Ga0256914, IMG submission 191571) | Hydrothermal chimney microbial communities from Main Endeavour vent field at the Juan de Fuca Ridge, Pacific Ocean - Hulk | ecosystem: Environmental > Aquatic > Marine > Hydrothermal vents ...
GACCCAATTCACTTTCGAAAGCGCAACGTCACACACGGCCCACGGACACCGACTCCCGGTCACAGCTTGCCCGGCGGTACGCCCATCCTCCAGCGCCCCCCGGAAAGAGGTGATCCCGCATTCGCTGTTGAATGTTGTCTTGTTTGTCAACCTGTGGTACAAGTGTCAAGCGGTGTCGTGACATGCCGGGTCCCCAGGTAGGCACACTTGCGTCGCCCTGCCAGCAACGATTGCAGAACACGCATGCTGTACCACAAGGCGCTGTTGTCGAACCAGTGAGGTGATCCACGTGAAGCATTTGATGGGATATCCCCTGTTCCTCCTCCTCACCCTCCCCCCTCTTGCCGCCAATGTGGATTGCTCGGCCGGTCCCCCATCCGGTGGTGACGGAACAGTCGCCACCACCGACGCCGACCATGACGGAAGCCCGATGGGGACCGATTGCGACGACCAGGACCCACTCTCATATCCCGGCGCGGAAGAAATCCCGGACGGGCGAGACAACGATTGCAACGGCCTGGCCGACGACGGCGTTTTTCCGGAAGACGCCGATGGAGATGGCTTCAGCCGGGACGAGGGGGATTGCGACGATACGGACCCCTCGGTTTACCCTGGCGCAGACGAAGTGGTGGACGGCAACGACAACGATTGCGACGGGATTTCAGACAACACGCCTGCGGTTGAGGATGCGGACGGAGATGGTATCTCGATCGCTGAGGGCGACTGCGACGACCAGGACCCCGCAATTGCGCCAGGTGTCCCCGACGTGGCCGATGGTGTGGATAATGACTGTGACGGCCTGGTTGACGAACCATGCGATGGGATCACGACCGGCTGTGTGTCCACCTGCGTGGACGACTATGACGGGGATGGATACTCCGAGGAAGAATGCGATTGCCACGACGGTCGCGCCGACGTGTTCCCCGGCAACACGAGCCCGGATCTTGCCAACGGTGTCGATGACGATTGCGACGGGGTCGAGGGCGAGGATGATCCTTCTCACCAGGGTGGACCCGAGCCCACGAGCGGGCCGGTCGTGTCAACTGTGACACCGTTCCCGGGCGTCACCCCGGAGTTCACGCCGTCGCCCGCCGAGCTTCCTTCGCTGACCCCGGCGGCTTCGACGCCCGGTGTGGAACTGCCTTCATGCGACCCCGATCCGGCCACCTGCAACGGCCCTTGCGACGAGGACAACGACGGTGACGGCTATTCCGAATTCGCGTGCGATTGCGACGACATGGATCCGGAGGCCTTCCCTTCCAATCCTCGAGCCGACTATCCCGACGGTGTGGACAACGACTGCGACGGGATGGAAGGTGAAGCCTGCGGCTACGATCCCCCCTACGATTTCGTCGTCTTCTGGCCCGCGGACTATGACAACGACGGCGATGGCTACTCCGAAGAGCAGTGCGACTGCCGCGACGACAACCCTACCGTCTATCCAGGCAGCCAGTTCTTCGACGTGCCGAACGGGGTGGATGAGGATTGCGATGGACTCGAGGGCGAAGACGACGACATCGCCCCATCGCCCACGCCTGCGCTCGGGTCCGGGGAAACCACCGACGCTTGCACCACGTATGGCACCATCCCCTGCTTCGGCCCTTGCGACGAGGACGACGACGGCGACGGCTGGACCGAGGAACAGTGCGATTGCGCCGACTACTCCTCCTTTGCCAACCCGGGCATCGAAGCGGACTACATCGACGGCCTGGACAACGATTGTGACGGCGTCGAAGGGGAAGACGGCGAGTCGCCGAACCCGAACGATCCGGAAAACCGCCACAGTCCCACCATGCCGGTCGTCGCAATCGACCCGCCAAACCCGACCAACAACGACGACTTGAACTGCTATGTCGAACGAGAATCGCACGACCTCGATGGCGACACCGTCACCTACGCCTACCGGTGGATGGTGGACGAGGTGGAGACGGCCATCACCTCCCCGACAGTCTCGCATGAAGCCACGACCATCGGTCAGGAATGGACCTGCGTGGTCACGCCGAGCGACGGCATCCACCTGGGAGAATCCGGGCAGGCGACCGCTGCGGTGTCGCGCCTGTTCCAGATCGACATGAAGTTCGTCCACGCCGGCTCATTCCAAATGGGGTCGCCCTCGGGCAACATCTGCCAGTTCGGGAACGAGACCGTTCACACCGTCACATTGACCCATGACTACTGGATCGGCACCACCGAGGTCACCCAGGCCCAGTTCGAATACGTGATGGGATACAACCCGTCCTTCTACTGCGGGTGCGACGACTGTCCAGTCGAATCCATGACATGGCACGAAGCGGCCAAGTTCGCCAACGAACTCTCGAGACTGGACGGCATAGATCCCTGCTACGCCTGTACCGGCGAAGGAGACTTCCTGTTTTGTGAACCGCCGACCAATCTCTACGACTGCTACGGATATCGACTTCCCACCGAGGCCGAATGGGAGTACGCCGCCCGCGCCGGCGAGACCGCGGATTTCTCCAACGGCGGCAGCTTTACCTCCTGGGACCAGTGCGACAATTGCGAGGACCCCCTCCTGTTGGACAACGGGACCTACCTCGACGAAGTCCTCTGGTATTGCAACAACTCCAGCATGTCACAACCTGTCGGCCTGAAGCCGCCAAACGCGCTCGGCCTGTTCGACGTTCATGGCAACATCTGGGAGTGGTGCAACGACTGGTGGGACGGAAACACAGATTACTCGGGCGACGCGGTGGACCCCGTGGGCGCGCCCTTCGGCACCATGAAGGCTGCTCGAGGCGGCTCCTGGACAAGCCCGCCCAACCACAACCAGTTTCCCTATCGCGCGCAGTTCGACCCCACCATGGGCTTTGAAAACCGCGGTTTCCGAATCGTCGGACTCGCATTCCCGGGGGAAGACCGCTGGGTGGATACCCAGGAGGAAGACGGCGAAAGTACCCCGTGACCAGGCCCGGAGGCGGTCATGCCCGTCAGACGCAGACGCACGGCCCGACCGCTGCCCGCCTTGCCGGCGGAGCACTGTGCAGCCAAGAGCAGGCCGGATGGTCACCCCGGAACGACCGTGATCGAGCATTGCGAGGAGGTGGGCCGTGTGGCCGAGGCCCTGGTGGCGCTTCTGCCCGACCGGGTTCAGGGCTTGCTGGGCGCCTCTCCCGCCACGGTGGCGGCGCTCCACGATGTGGGGAAGGTGTCTCCCGGCTACCAGTTCAAGTATTTTGCGGACGAGCTGGTCGCCCGGGTTCCGGAGCTGCGTGGATGGAATCGGAGCAGCTTCGAGGACCGGCACGCCACCATTTCCGAGATTGCACTCAGGGCCTACCTCGAGGCTCGAGGGCGTGACATCACTGCTGCTCGTGTTGCCGGGGCCCATCACGGTGTCCGGGTCGAAGCACCTTCTTTCCGCGAAGGGGATGAGGTCCTGGGTGGACAGGCCTGGGCCAGGGAGCGGGCTCGAGTCATCGAGCGCCTGGAGCAGGTCTTCGGGCCGGTGTCGTCCGAGGACGTGGTCCAGCCCGATGTCCTCGCCGGTCTGGTCTGTGTGGCCGACTGGATCGGGTCCGACGAACGATTCTTCCCCCCGGAAGGTGTCGCGGAGGAGGCGGGAGACCGGGAAGGCGGCAGGATGGACACCTCTCTACAGGCTCGAGCGCGCCGGGCGGTGGCCGCCTGCGGCTGGGAATCGGTGGCGGTGCGACCGGGGCTCTCGTTCGAGGAGGTGTTCGGTTTTCCACCTCGAGCCATGCAGCGGGATTTCATCTCGTTCGTGAACGGCCCCGGCCTCTACGTGCTCGAGGCCCCGATGGGGTTGGGCAAGACCGAGGCGGCCCTGTTCGCCGCCTACCAGTTGATGGCCGCCGGGCACCATCATGGGATCTACTTCGGGCTCCCGACGCGGCTGACCAGCGACAGGATTCACGAGCGGGTTCGCCGTTTCGTGGAGCGGATTGTCGAGGGGGACAGCCCGGTTCGCCTCGCCCATGGTGACTTCTGGCTCCGCGCCTTCGAGCGGGGCGGCGAGGAGTTCGGCGCAGGCCGCAGTTGGTTCAGGCCGAGCAAGCGCGCGTTGCTCATGCCGTTCGCGGTGGGCACCATCGACCAGGCGTTGCTCTCCGTGATCAAGGTGAAACACCATTTCGTGCGGTCCTTCGGCCTGGCCGGCAAGGTGGTGATCCTCGACGAGGTCCATTCATACGACGTTTACACCGGCACGTTGCTCGATCTCTTGGTGCGTAGATTGCTCGAAATCGGGTGTACCGTCATTGTGCTGTCCGCCACCCTGACCCGGGCGCGACGGGCGGGCCTCCTGCCGGACATCGGCCTCGATGCGCCCGGGAACGGCTATCCATTGACCACGCGCGAGGCCGGCGGCGTCCTTTCTCAGCTCGAGTCCCTTCCTCCGCCCGACACACCGGTTTCGCTCTCGTTTGCCTCGAGTTCCGGATTCGACCTGGGCACGCTCGCGGTGGAGAAGGCGCTTGACAGGCATTGCGTGCTGTGTGTCGCCAACACGGTGGCCCAGGCCCAGCGCTGGTACAACGAGATCAAGGCGTGCATGCCGGCCGGGGCGTTCGATTGCGGCCTGCTCCATGCCAAGTTTCCCCCCTGGCGGAGGGAGGCGTTGGAGAATCTGTGGATGACGCGCCTGGGAAAGCACGGAGACCGGCGGCGCGGATGTGTCCTGGTCGCCACCCAGGTGGTGGAGCAGAGTGTCGACATCGACGCCGATCTCATGATTACCGATCTCGCCCCGACCGACATGCTGTTGCAGCGGCTGGGCAGGTTGTGGCGACACCGGCGGGAGGACCGGCCGTGTGCAGGTCCCGAAGCGGTCGTCGTGGCCCCGCTCGATCCCCGTTTTGAGCAGGTCGAGGACCTTGCGGAGGTGTTCGGCAAGGCAAACAGCAGGGTGTACGACCCCTACGTTCTCTGGCGGACCCTCCAGGTGTGGCGGGATCGAACGGTGGTACGCCTCCCCGGCGACATTCGGGGGTTGCTCGAGGCCACCTATGCGACCCCCGAAAGGCCGCTTCCTGCGTGCGTGGAGTCGGCACGACAGCGGCTCGAGACCCGTCGAGAGAGGCTCCGGCGACTGGCCGCGGCGGCGCGCTCCGACGTTCTGGGGTTTGGTGTCCAGCGCGACGATGAGCGGGCTGCAACGCGGTACAACGACTATCCCACCATCGGGGCGGTCCTGGCGCGGTCGGCCGAGTGCACCCGGTATCGAGCGGTGCTCGAGCTGTCCGACCGGACCCAGGTCGAGGTGGAACGGCACAGGCCGGACCCCAGGGCGTCCGCAAGACTCCACGCGAACCTGGTCACCATCCCGGCCTATCGCCTCCGCGGCGCACGCACCCCGGAGTTTTTTTGCAGTCACTTCCACGACGACACCGTCCTGCTGGTCATGGATGAAACCGGCGACCTCCTGCTGGACGGCCGGCCCACCGGGCTTCGGTATGACGACGAACGGGGGCTTCAACTGGCCGCAGGCCAGACCGCGCTCGAGGACGTGCGGGCCGGGCGGTGGACGGAATCGCTGGCGTACACCGATTACGACGAGGACTACGACGAGGATGGGCTGGATGGGTTCGAGTGGTGAACGGGTCCCGAACGCTTGGAGGAAGGCGGTCGTATGCCTGTGCGGCCGGGACCGTTTCATCCTGGAGGTTTGGGGCTTCCGGGCGCACCCTGTGCTCGCGCAACGGATCAACCAGGCGCAAGGAAGGAGGTACGGATGAATCTGACGGCAGACCCCTGGATCCCGTGCACCATGAAGGACGGGACGCCCAGGCTGGTGTCGCTCCGGGAAGCTTTTTCGCTCGGCGACCGGATTCAAGATGTCGACGTGACGCCCCCTCAGCGCGTGGCGCTTGTGCGGCTGCTCCTCTGTGTGTCCCAGGCCGCGCTGGACGGGCCGGCGGATACGAGCGCCTGGAAGCATTGCCGCGAGCAGATGCCATCCCGGGTCGAGACCTACCTCGAGCGGCACCGCGAGGCATTCGAACTCTACCGGGACGATGGCGCGTGGGCCTTCCTGCAGGTGCCGAACCTCGAGCTGAGGCCCGAAACGGTGGTGGACAAGCTGGATTTCGGCCTGGCCTCGGGAAACAACCCGACGTTGTTCGACCATGACGCAGGGCCGGACGGGCGGCCGCTTCCGGATGCGCAGCGAGCGCTCAACCTGGTGACCTACCAGTGTTTTTCACCGGGCGGCCTGATCGGCTCCACCCGGTGGGGAGGCACGAGCACCTCGAGGTCCAGCGAGCACGCGCCGTGTGTGGAAAGTTCCATGCTCCACACGTTGGTGCGAGGGAACGACCTGCTGTCCACCGTGCACCTCAACATGGTGACACGGCAGGAGGTGGAGCGCATGGCCAACATGGCCTGGGGCAGACCGGTCTGGGAAAGCCCTCCGGAGGGTCCCCATGACCCCCGGGCAAAGGAGCTTGTGTCGAGCTATCTTGGTCGCCTGACGCCGGTTTCTCGAGCCATCCGACTGGCCCGGGAGAGTACCCGGATCACTCTGGCGAACGGGATTGCGTACCCCAAGCTGCCCGAGATCCGGGAGCCGATGGCCACGGTCGTCGTTCCCGAGGACACCAAGGGCAAGGGGCAAGGGCAGGCGAGGTATCTTCCCGTCGACCTCAGCCGCCATCCTTGGCGGGAGCTGGGGTCGATCCTCGCCACAGGGACATCGAGCAAGGCTGCCGGAGCAATCTTTCTGGGACGACTCCGGGACATGGTGGACGCGGAAGCCATCGACATCTGGACGGGGGGGCTCGCAACCAACCAGGCCAAGTTGCTCGACGTTGCCGAATGGACGTTCCACCTGGAGAAGGGCATTCTCGGGGAAGCCTCCCTGGAAAAGTACAGCGAAGGCGTGGCGATGGCCAACCGGGCGGCCCGGCTGCTCGGTCATGCCATTGCGGTCTACTACGCCGAGCTGGGGGTGAGTGCATTTGCGAAGACCGAGCAGGGCACCTTTGCTCGCAACGACACCCGGACTCGAGAGGAGCGCAGGAAGACGACGCGCAAGGCGACGGCCCACTACTGGAGTCGGCTCGACACAACGTATGGAGTCCTGGTGCAGGCTGCGGCTGACGACAAGGCTTCGCTTGCCGGTGACTGGTACAGCGTCGTGCGGGTGGCAATGCAGGAAGCGTTCCGGCAGGCATGTGCTCACGAAACACCGCGCCAGATCCGGGCGTTCGCCCGGGCCGAATCTCATCTCCGATTCAAGAAGCCTGACGCGGAACCGGGCGGACAGGGTCAACAGAGCGAACAGAAAGAGACTTGAGGAGGAAGTGTGCATGGACGAGCAACCCAAAACGGCGCAGAAGCGCAGGACAAGGGTCGACCCCTTCCTCGACTGGCTGCGACAACACAGGGAAGACCGGGGTCGCATGGCGGACCTCCGCCACGGACTCAGCAAAGCCACCGAGTACCGTGCCTGGCCTCATGTGGCCCCCTGGCTGGGCGACAGATTCTCGAACGACAAGGCGCGTGCCATCCTCATCGTGATCGGGGCTGCGTTCGCCATGCAGTGCGACCTCCAGACCGGGGGCGGCGGGCTCGACATGGGGGGCGTGCTCCGGCGGGTCGCCCTGGGGAAGGGGGGCGGAGCCGGCGGCCTGGAAGGGCTGGCGACATTCGACGCCAGGTTCCGGCGCCTGTTGAGCTGCGACTCGGCAGAGGAGGTCTGTGAGCACCTCCCGGGAATCATTCGGGCAGCGACTCGAGCCACCCCGCCGGTGGTGATCGATCTGAGCCGACTGTACCAGGACCTGACCTACTGGGGTGATCGGGTCAAGCTGCGGTGGGCCCAGTCGTACTGGGCGGTGCAGGGAGAGGAGGCGACATCATGATCTGCTTGACCCAGGTCTGGGTGGAGCGCAACGAGGCCGCCCGGAACCAGTTTCGGGATGTCTATGCCTGGCACCAGGCGATCTGGCGTGCCTTTCCCGGAGAGGATGGACGCCCCCGGAAGTTCCTGTTTCGCCTGGACGACCGCCACGAGCGGTTTCGACTGCTGATCCTCTCGCCCAGGCGTCCCGAGCTGCCTGACTGGGGGACCTGGCGGACGAAGGAGATTGTCCCGGGGTTCCTCGAGCACGAGGTCTACCTGTTTCAGATCCGTGCCAACCCTACCATCAAGCGGGTGGTGCGCGCTGCGGACGGCACCCGAAAGCGCAATGGCAGGCGGACGGCCATCACCCGGGAGGAGGAGCTGTCGGCCTGGCTTGAGCGCAAGGCCGGGCAGTCGGGCTTCGAGGTGCTCGAAGCCATCGCCGGCCCGCCCACCAAGGTTCACTTCATCAAGGACCGGCGGCAGGGAACCCTGGTCTCCGTCGACTTCCAGGGGCGTCTGCGCGTTGTGGACCGGGACCTTTTCCAGCGTGCATTCATGAAAGGTATCGGCCCGGCCAAGGCATTTGGTTTCGGGCTGCTCATGCTTCAACCAGTCTCGTGACGAGCGACAGGAAAGGAACAGACTCATGGACCTCATCGAACTCCACATCCTCCAGTCATTTCCCGCAACGTGTCTCAACCGTGACGACGTGGGAGCACCCAAGACGGCAGTGTTCGGCGGCGTGCAGCGGGCTCGAGTCTCGAGCCAGAGCTGGAAGCGCGCGATTCGATTCATGGCCAGGGAGCTTCAGCCTGCTTTCTTCGCCGGGACGAGGACCCGGTTCGTACTCCGGGAGCTGACCAGGCTTTTCCAGGAGCACGGGGTGGGGGAGGAGGTGGCCCAGGAGCTGGCGATCGCCGCTGCCGACGCCCTCGGCAAGGTGGACAAGATCGAGAAGGGCAACGTCAAGACGCTGCTTTTCTTCTCCCCGCAGGAGTTGCAGAACGTGGTGGAGGAGACGTTGAAGGTGGACTACGCGGAAGCGGTGGAGAACATCCTGGGCGCCCAGGACGACAAGAAGCGGAGCAAGGCTCGAGGCAAGCTGGTCAAGCTCGTGGAACGGGCGAGCAAGAAGTTGAAGGCCCCTGTTCGGGACGCCGCGGACATCGCAGTGTTCGGCCGCATGGTGGCCGACGATCACACCATGATGGTTGAAGGCGCAGGCATGTTCAGCCACGCACTCTCCACCCATCAGGCCAGCAACGAAGTGGAGTTCTTCTCGGCCGTCGATGACGCGGCGGAGCCGGGAGATGAGGGCGCCGGACACATTGGGACCCTGGAGTACACGTCCGCCTGCTACTATCGCTACGTTGGGCTCAACCTGGACCTGTTGCGGGATGAGAAACACCTGGCCCATTTCTCCGGCGACGAGTTCCGTTCGGTGCTCGACGCTTTCCTTCGGGCCGCCCTGCTGGCCGTTCCCCAGGCGCGCAAGAACTCCATGTTCGGACATACGCTCCCCAGCTTCGTTCTCGGGCTGAGGCGCCGCGGTCATCCCCTGTCCCTGGTCAACGCATTCGAGAAGCCCGTTCCCAGCAGGCGCGCCGGGTATCTCGAGGCGTCGAAGGAGGCGCTCGTGCAGCACTTCGAGGCGCTTGGCCGGACGTATGGAATCACGCCTCGAGTGGAGGCCAGGATACCGGACCTGCCCCTGGACGCATTCGTCACCGCGTTGATGGCCGACACCCCTGACGGGGAGGCGTGACCATGTCGTCGCATGTACTTGCCCTGTACCTGGACGCCCCCTTGCAGAGTTGGGGCTACCAGAGCAGGTTCGACCGCCGTACGACTCTGTCCTATCCCACGCGGAGCGGCGTGCTCGGCATGATCTGTGCCGCTCTGGGCATTGACCGATTCGACTCGACAGCGCTGCGCCGGTTCGACGGCCTACGGATCACGGTCCTCTGTTTCGGGGGGCGGGCCCGGCTCAGAGACTTCCACACGGTCGGAGGCGGGTATGACCGAAAGCTCGAGAAGCAGCACCTCCCCGTGACCGCCGACGGAAAGCTCGGCAACACCATGGTGACCCTTCGGGAGTATCTCCAGGACGCACGATTCGGCGTTCTGCTCGAGGCGGACCCCGTCCTGCTCGAGGAGATTGGCTCGGCGCTGGAGGACCCGAAGTGGGGCATCTGGCTCGGGCGCAAATCGTGCGTTCCTGCGACCCCGGTGTGCCAGGGTTTCTTCCCTTCCGTGGCGGCAGCGGAAGAGCACCTGTGTGCTCTGGAGGCCTCGAGACCCTCGTTCAAGGGAGGTGCAGCGAAGAGCGCGTCTCCTGACGGCCCAGAAGCAAGCAGTTCGCGACGAGGTGCGGACCCATCGGCGCCGGCGGACGGTGGGCCGGTCGTCCCCCCTGAGGGCGACATCAGGTCGGAAGCACCGGGCAAGCAGGCGTCGCGTCCCCGATCCGAGCCGGAGCAACCCCTGGTTCATGCGGGAACTCAAGGTTTCACCATGGGCAAGCAGGCGTCGCGTCCCCGACCCGAGCCGGAGGGCGAGGCTACCTCGGCAGCGGGCGGCAGAGGAACCCTGCCCCATCGGGAGGCAGGGAGCCGCTCGAGCCCGGAAGAGGGGGTGTTTCCGATCCAGGGCAGGGAGCTTCCCCGGCCCTTCCGTCGGGTTGTGGAGGTCTCCTCATTCGAGGCCGGAACCGACACGCTGAGGGATGTGCCCCTCGATTTCGGGCACCGCCGGTTTGGGCTCCGGCGTGTTGGAGAACCGGCCGACGAGGTGTGACGTGCCGATCTTCGAGCGACCGCCCCTGGAGACCCTTACCCCGGCGCGTGAGCGGTGGACGCCCATCTTCCTGGAGCACGGCCGGCTCGAGGTGGACGACTCGAGTGTCAAGTGGATCGGCGCGGACAGGACGGTGTTCCGGCTTCCGGTCGCCACGCTGAGTGTCATCCTGTTGGGTCCCGGGACCACGGTGACGCATGCCGCAATGAAGGCCTGTGCTGACAGCAACACGCCGGTTTGCTGGGTTGGCGCTGATGGCCTTCGTTTCTACGCCTTCGGAGTGACCCCCACGCATGACAACGCGCGGGCGAGGCACCAGGCCCGAGTGCACGCCAATCCGGCGAAGCGGGGCGAGGTGGCCCGCCGGATGTTTCGGTTGCGTTTCGGCCCTGACGCGGTCGTGGAGCGTGTGCCGATCAAGACGTTGATGGGAATGGAAGGCAAGCGGGTCAAGGCCCTTTACGAGGCTCTTGGGGCCAAGTATGGTGTGAGCTGGAAGGGGCGCAGCTACGACCCCGCGAACTGGGAACTCGCCGATGGGATCAACCGGGCCATTTCCGCGGCCAATGCCGCCCTTTATGCCCTGACCACGGCGGTCGTATGCTCCATGGGCTATCTCCCGCAGCTCGGCTTCATCCATTCCGGGGGCACATTGCCCTTTGTGTTCGACATCGCCGACATCTACAAGCCTGAGACCACGCTCGAGGCCGCTTTCCAGACGTTGGCCATCGATCCCGAAGCGGGCGAGCGCGAGACCATTGTGCGGTTGAAGGGACTGCTCGAAGCGCGGAAGGTGATGCGGCGGATGCCGGTGGACATCGAGAAGCTGCTTGAATTCAAGGGAGGCTGACGTGCCTTGGTGTTGGCCCACGCCCGGGAGCCGGGGCGATGGGAGAATGGGGATCGATTGGTGGAGAGCAGGCAGCCGCCGAATCGGCGGCGAACGGTGCTCGAGGGAGCAGGCGTCTGTTTTGGGCGCCTTGGTGGCAGCCGCGTGCCTTGCCACCGAAAAAGAGAGAGTGCTCGAGGGAGCAGGCGTCTGTTTTGGGGCATCTTGCGTGTCGTACGCCTGCCTCGAGTTCAGGGGCGACCGATGTTGGGACGTGAGGAGGCACCGCTTCCTGTCAACGCGGCGCATGCCAGGCACTCCCGGTCGAGAAGGCGTATCAAGGGAAGCACCATGGTGTTGAGGGTCATAATCGACGCGG
>Ga0256914_1003756_pt1 | contig 11826 bp, 9 predicted proteins | sample HulkmetaG_FD_191571 | JGI IMG/M metagenome (GOLD analysis project Ga0256914, IMG submission 191571) | Hydrothermal chimney microbial communities from Main Endeavour vent field at the Juan de Fuca Ridge, Pacific Ocean - Hulk | ecosystem: Environmental > Aquatic > Marine > Hydrothermal vents ...
GTTAATCAGCCCTTCTTTATATAAGGCACTTGCTTTTTCTTTTGCGGAAAGTAAAGCCTCTTTTGCGGCAAGCAATGCTTTTATCTGTGATTTTAATGTATAAATCAAACTATAAAGCTCGGCGGCATTTAAAAGCAAAACCCTTTTTGTATTTTGGACGTTTAGTTTTTCCTTTATAAGCTCAATTTCGGCTTTTTTAATCGAACTACTTATCGCAAATCCGGTAAAGATAGGATATGAATAAACAAGACTCATCGTAAAATGATTTTTATCGCTCATAGGAAGTTCGCTGTTAAACGTTTTGTATACAAGATGCACCCCGTCACTCGCAACGGCTACCGGAGTTTTGGAAGTCAGTTTCATAACAGGCTGATTAAAAAAATGCAAGACGTTATAGTTTAGATCCAAACTTCCGTAATTTTTTGCTTTTATAGCTTTTAGTCTTTCTTTTAAAATGTCAACTCTTTTTTGTGCGAGTTTATATTTTAGTGAGTTTTGAATATGTAACCTTATATCGTTAAAGTTTTGGGCATTTAACAAAAAAGGAATTATCACTAATATTTTCTTATACATTTTCTCTCCTTTACAAATAATAACATAAATACAAAAATACTTCCTAAAAATCCCCAAAAAGCCGCATCAAGCCAAATGTATTTAAACCCGTAGTTTAAACTCAAAAACTCTTCAAGCCTTCTAAAGATTTCGCTCCCCGCAACACCGTAAAATTCTTTTAGTTTGTCTAAAAAGTCAAATGTTATATGGTGATTTTGCAAAATATTCATTCCATCATACTCTTTATTTTGGTAAAACATTAAATTATTCGTAGCAATAGCCGTCCCGAAACTCCCGCCGATAAACCTCACATAATCCATCATCGTAATACCCTGTTCGATTTTACCGTTTGAATTGTTCATAACAAGCACGGTAATAGGAGCGAAAAACAGCCCCATAGCAATCCCAAAAGGCATAGTCCTAATTACCGCTTCATAAAAAGGCATATAATAATTAATCGAAGGAAACATCAAAAACGCACTAATTAAATATATAACGGCACCTGCGATTAGCACCGGAACCGGAGAGAATTTATCACTCAAGGCTCCGGCTATCATACTAAACACACCTATCCATATCCCGAATCCCAAAACACCAAGCCCCGTATCAATAGAGCTTAATCCCTTTATATGCTCGTAAAATATAGGAATTAAATAAAAATACTGATACATCGAAAATCCTAGAAGTATAAAATAAACCAAAATTCCGATACTGTAATAAGGATTTTTAAAGAGTGTATAATCAAACAAAGGCTCTTTTGAATAAAATTCGCTGATAATAAAAAAAAGTGATGAAAAAAACACCGTAAACGCCAAATATACAATAAAAGAAGAGTTAAACCAGCCGTATTGCTGACCTTTACTTAAAATAATAAGTAAAGAAACGGTTGCAACACTTAAAAATAAAACGGACAGGAAATTTAGGGAGTATTTTTCTTTTTTACTGTTATCCGGTAATAACAAACTTCCGAAAATCACCAATATAATACCGATAGGCACATTTACAAAAAACACCGCCCTCCAACTAAACCACTCCGTTAAATATCCCCCGAGTGTCGGTCCGATTGCCGGTGCAAACGCCACACCCAGAGCAAATATCCCCATAGCTATTCCTCTTTTTTCAGGAGGAAAAAAACTAAATATCATAGCCTGAGCCGTAACCATAATAAGCGCTTCTGCAAATCCCTGAATACTTCTTGCGATTATTATAAAACTTAAACTATCGCTAATACCGCAAAGAAATGATGCAAAAGTAAAAATTCCCACACTTACGATATATACCCACTTATTACCGAATCTTTTTATTAACCACTCAGTTACCAGCAACCCCACAGCCGCCGCAATCATATAAGCCGTAATTACCCACTGCACTCCATACATATCAGTAGATAAAGGTCCCTTAAGTCTTGGAACTATAATATCTACGACGGTAGTATCAAGAACCGCCATGAAAGCACCGACTATTACTAATATAATGGATAATGTAAAATGCAAAATGGAAAATGATTTAATTTGCATTTTTTACAATCTTTGATAAAAGTTTTATAATTTCTTCTAAATCATCTAATAAACTTTTTGCTTGCTTTTGTGTCAAATATCCGCTATCTTTCAATAATTTAATCCAATATCTACTCTCAACTGCTTCTTTTAAAGCAATTGACATTTTGTTTTTAAACTCTTTTTTAGATATAGCTTCTTGTGCCTCTACAACATTTGCACCAATAGATGTGCCACTTCTTAATAATTGTTTTGATAAAACAAAATCCTTTTTCGCAGATAAATACTTATAAACTTTTATAATTCTCAATGCAAATTGATAACTTTTATATACTATTACATTTTCCATTTTCCACTTTCCATTTTCCATTAGTACAAATCGCATTTTGCGATTTGAATTTCCCCGCTCATCCCTACAAGCACGTTTTTAGGAACTTTATTAAACTTAATTTTTACATAAAACCTTTGAGCCAGTTTTGTAAACTCTCCGCTGCTTATATCTCTTGGGACCAATGCGAAAGTTGAAGCGCTTGCCGGTAAAATTTCGCTAACCGTCCCTTCAAAATCTTTATCAAGAGCGTCGATATGAATTTTTACGCTGCATCCCGGTTTTATGCCTTTGAGTTTAGTCTCTTCAAGCAAATCTAAAACATATAACTTTTTTGGATCTACAATACTTAAAATTTTCATACCGGCATCCACAACTTCGCTTGAATTTGCAAACTTTTTTGCAATCTTCCCATTAAACGGAGCGTAAATAAACGAATCTTGAATATTTTGATTAACAAGTGCCAATTTTTCCTTTAATGCTTTTAATTTATTTTCTTGCGCATCAATTGATTTTTGAAGTCTTTTAAGTTCTTTTTTATTATTTTCATTAAGCTGTATTTTTAGATCAATCGTTTTATTATTTAAAAGCAGGGCATCAAATTTTCTCTCCTGAGCGCTTATTTCATTCTTTAACGAATAAAAGGATACTTTTACATTCTCATATTTTTCTTTTGATACTTTTTGTTGTAAATACAGTCTTTTAAATTTTTGATAATCACTTTTTAATTTTTTTAGTTTATATTTCATTGCATCAATTGAAAACGCCATAGATTCGATATTTTTTTGCAGTTTATCTTTTTCGTTTTGAAGTAGTTTCAGATTCGTAGAAATATCATTGTTTAATTTTTCTTTTTGAATTTTTGTAGCTTTTATTTTATCTTCTAAAGCATTTATATTTGCTAAAAGCTCTTTTTTTCTAATTTCAAGGTCTTTAGTGTTAAGTTTGGCTAATAAATCACCTTTATTTACATTTTGCCCCTCTTTTACATAAATTTTTTCAATCTTTCCCGGAAGTTTGAAACTAAGAAAAGTAAGAGAATCACTCTTTACAAATACGGCATTACTTTCCACATACTTTTTATTGAACATAATATATTTAAATAATAAAAATCCTCCCGCAATCAGTAAAAATATAAATATAAAAAGCGCTATTTTCTTTTTCATAAGAAACCTTTATATGTTTTTAGAAAGTTTAGCAAAGAAAAGTTGATATGTCAATAAGAAGGGAGGGAGTTATTTTTTTAGTTTGTAAATTTTAACGAAAGGATTGTTTATAACAGGTTCGAATAAGTTCTTATCATAATTATTTAAGAAAAACATCCGGATATAAGTTGAGTTGAATATATTTCTATCCACTATTAATAATTTATTTAAAGGTTTATACCATACTATATATACAGGGGAATTAGGATTAAAGGACTGTTTTAAAACCCTATATTCTCCGTTTTTCAAATATGTGCCTATATAAAAGCTGTTAACCGGCATTGCTTTAGGACCTAAGTGCAAAATTCCCCTCATATCCATCCATAATCCGTTTGCGAATTTAACTCCGCTTTTATTTCCTCCTATAACTCTCGTTGATATTATAAAAGGAGAGTTTACTTTTCCGGTTTTTAAATCAATCGCACTAAACACCGCAACCGTCGGATAAATATCCGCCATTCTGAACGGAAAATAAAAATATATATCCCTTGTTTTTTGCGGCAGTTTAAAATTAGGATTATTCAAAGCCGCAAGAAAATCATTCGGATCTTTAAAGCCGTATTTTTTCATCATATCACTAATAAAATTAGTCGCATTTATTTCTTTATTTAATTCTTTAGCCACTTCAATTTTATCGGTATATTCAACATCCAGCCTTGCAATATTTGCCGCTACTATTTGATTGTGAGTGAGAGCGAAACTTACGGGAAAATTAACAGCACCGCTGTGTTTCCCTCCATCCACTAAAGTTTTAACACCTGCATAATACCTTATAGGGTATCCGTAATCCCACCAGGTTAAAACATAATCCCGAGGTTTTGCAATTTTAGATAGTTTATCAAGACTTGCAACCTCTTGATTCAAAAACGTTGTAGGCATTTTATAAAAAATCACATGTTTTATATTTGCATACAAAGAAGTGCCCACTATTAAAACTACAACCCCGAAGCCTACATATTTTCCCACTTTGTCATTTATAAAGAGTTTTCCTAAAGATTTACCTATCATCAACGCAATATAAGCAAACCCCACAGCAAAAAACGGAACGGCATAAATTGTAAATCTAAGCCCAAGTTTATGAGCCATAATTCCTATAGCAACCATCGGCAGTGTTATTGCAAACACGGGATATCTTATCAGCATTAAAAGATATCCGATGAAAGAAACAATAAAAAACACCATTCCCCCGCTTATACGGTTTGCAACAACATCATAAGGGATCTGACCGGCTTCCCTGATGGTTTTCATCACGGAATAAAAATGAAGCTCATTAGCGGCAACATTGCCTCTACTAAAATATGCTAAAAACTTGCCTATTAAAAGATTAAAGGTCCCGCTAAAAACAAGTCCCAATCCTACCAATGCAAAAAGTATAATGATATTTTTCCAATTATCAAACATTTCCGGTTTTTTATTATAGAATATATAAAACCCTATTACAATTACGGCATTAATATAAAAATCAAATCCGAAAAGCGCCATTAAATTAATCAATACAAAAACAAAACTTTTAATCTCCTTTTTTAAAAACAATGAATAAATAAAACTCATTCCAACCAATGCCAATAAAACCGTCCTGCTTTGAGGATACCACCATTCGTAAAGAACTATTAATAACGGTGTTACTATCATCATTGTTTTATTGTTATTTACAAAAAACTCCAGCATCCCCCATACTATAAATACAAGCAACACTATAACCAACATATCAGTATCATAATAACCCACCATCGTTCTGTTGTAATAACTCCATACAATACCGGCTATCAATGCCGCCGCAAAACCTAAAATATCATTTTTAAAAACCCTGCCTATTAAAAAAACCGGAACCACCACTAAAGAACCGAAAACTGCAGGCATCCATAAAATCACTTCATCCAAACTCCAAAAAGGAAATATTTTTACAATCAAAGCCGTCAACATACTAGGCAAAGAATGATAAGGATTCAAATCCCCAACAACATGAAAGCCGTTAAGCAGCTCTTTAGCACCTGCGGCATAATAGTAACCGTCAACATTATTAATCATCAATGTTCCGTGCCATAAAAATTCTTCTATTCCGCTTGCCCAGTCAAAATAATAATATCTTACACCAATAGCAAAAATATACGCAACAAGCACCAATAAAAAAGCTATTTTATTTGAAAACCTGATTTCATCCAAAGACAGCCATTCTTTCATCCCAAACCTTTTTGTTTATAAAAATATCTGATATTATATCATTATAAAAATTAAAAAGGCTTAAAATTGCTCGTTATAGGTAAAAAATATATTTTTAACGAACATGATATAAACCAATTAAAAAAATTAGGAATATCATTCGAATATATAGACGAAAACATAAATTTAAACACATTCAAAAAAAAATTAAAAAAAAATACTATTATAGTTTTAAATAATAAAATTCCCATATCAAACGAATATTTAACATACTTCACCACTTTGAAATTAAAAGGGAAAAAATTTATAACAATTGATCTTTTTTTAGAAAAATATCTAAAAAAAATATATATTCCCAGAGAAAATATAAATCTAGATTTTTTAGAAGAAATTAAACCTTTAAAAAAATCACAATATATACAAAAAAGAATTTTAGATTACATAATAGGAATTCCTTTTTTTATAATTACGCTACCTATTATGCTTTATGCTTCATATAAAATTAAAAAAGAATCTCCTCAAGGAAATATAATATTCAAACAAAAAAGAGTCGGATTAAACGGAAAAGAGTTCGTTTGTTATAAATTCAGAAGTATGATACCTAATGCTGAGGTGGGGAAACCTGAATTTGCAAAAAAAAATGACCCTAGAACTTTCAGATGGGGAGCTTTTATGAGAAAAACTCGTATTGACGAACTTCCTCAATTAATTAACGTATTTAAAGGAGAAATGCATCTAGTAGGACCCAGACCCGAGAGAAAATATTGGGTTGATATTTTTAAAAAAACCATTCCCTCATATGACCAAAGACATTTAATAAAACCGGGAATCACGGGTTGGGCGCAAGTAAATTACCCTTATGGTGCAAATGAATATGATGCATGGCAAAAGCTTATGTATGATCTTTATTATATAAAAAATTGGTCTGTTCGACTTGAAATTTTAACACTATTTAAAACAATCAAAACTATTTTAAAAGGAAGCGGTTTATAAACTATTATAAATTTTTATTATATCGTTACACATTTTAGTTCTGGTAAAATATTTTTCAAATCTTCTTAAAGCGTTACAAGCATATTTTTTATATAAATTATTATCAGTTAATATTTGATTGATACCTTTAGCCAATTCTTCTTCATTCGCAGGTTTTACATTAATACCGGTCACTTTATCTACATTTACCCAATCCACTCCGGAACCGGGTATTTTAGTAGCTACTACAGGTTTTGCAAAACTCATAGCTTCTATTTGAACTATTCCGAATGCTTCGGATCTTGCTATTGACGGTAAACAAAACACATCACAAGCTGCATAATAACTACCTAGTTCATTATAAGGTATTTTTCCGAGTAAATAAACTTTATTTTGCAAATTATTATTTTTTATCAATTTTATTAATTGATCTTTTAATTCGCCTTGGCCTCCTATTAAAACAACACTTTCTTTATTCAAATATTTTGCGGCTTTTATCAAAAATTCGAATCCTTTATAATATGTCAATCTTCCTAAGGAAAAAATTATTTTTCTATTTTGATATTTCGATTTTATCTTATTTACTAAAAATTCGTCCGTTTTCAATCTTTTTTTATCAATACCTATAGGTATTGCAACAGTTTTATATTTATATCGTTGCAAATATTGAGAACCTTCTATATATTTAGGAGTAGTGGCGATAATTTTATCCGCTCTTTTTAAAAGCCACTCTTGAAAAGGATAATAAAAATATAATAATTTTTTTTGTTTAATAATATCACTATGCCAATGTAAAACGATTTTCTTATTTTTATGTTGACTTAACATCAAAGCGATATTAGCTAACGGGTCAGGAAAATGAATATGAATAATATCGTAATTTCCGATAATTTCTCGTAATTTGAATATCATTTGCGGGGAAACGGATGTTGAAAATATTTTACCGTAAGATTTAGTTCTAAATACTTTATAACCGTTAATTAGTTCTTCTTTATAAATACGAGCGGAATTTGAACATAATACGTCGCATTTTATTCCTTTTTGATTCAACAACTCGGTTATGTCATATATAACGGTTTCAATACCTCCTATATCGGGAGGATAAAATTTACCTAATTGTAAAACTTTCATCAAAGATCTTTAAAATTTTTTTCTCAAAATTATTCATATCGAATTGTTGAGCATATATAAGTGCATTTTTGGAGTAATTTTCATAAATCTCAGGATTATCTATTAAAAAATCAATTTTTTTCGCTATTTCTTCCGGCTTTTTAATATTAACTAAAAAACCGCACTTTTCGCAAACCAATTCGGCCTGCCCTCCTATATTTGTAGCTATAACGGGAATCCCATGTTTAAAAGCTTCCAAAATTACCATCGGACATGCTTCTTTCGCAATAGAAGGAATGACGATGATATCTATTTCTTCTTTCATTAATTGCTCCGTTTTATTAGTAAAACCTTTTAGTTTTATTTTTTCTTTTTCAAATTTTTTTAGATACTCCTTTTGCTCTCCTTCTCCGTAAATTAAAAATTGCACTTTTTTTTTATTTTTTAAATATTCATAGCTTTTCATAAAGTATTCAACACCTTTCATTTTAATAAGTGAAGAAAAAGTGGCTATATTTATAATTTTTTTATTTTTTATATTTTTATGAGAAATAGTAGTCATATCAATAGGATTATAAATGACATATTTATTTTGAATTTCTAAACTTTTTGATACTTCTTCGGAAACACAAATAATTTTTTCCGCTTCTTTATAAGCAAATGAAATTGTTTTATAAAAAAAAGAATCTTTATCATTTATAGTATGGGCATGAAATATATATTTAATGCCGTATAATTTTTTTAATAAATAAGCTAAAACCAAACTTTTTTTAGTTGCGGCATAAACAATGATATTATCATTTAAAAAATTATTATTCAAAAATTTTTTTAATTTTATAAGATTAATTAAAGTTAAAAAAGGGAAAAAAAATATCTCTTGAAAACTAATATTAAAAGATGAACGCTCTTTATTATTCACTTTTCCGAAACATTTCAATAATAACTTTCCTTTAACATATTTAGAAGCTTTTTTCATAAAAATGGATTCTTTAGCACAATCCGCTAAAAAAATAGAATATTTTTTATGTAAAATTTCCATAACATATAATGTGACCTTTTGACCTCCACCGAATATCACTTTAGAACTATCTTCCAAAATCAGAATATTTTTCATCTTTTACCTTCTTATACAAAACGGCATATTGCATTCTTATATGTTCCCATGAATAACTCTCCTCAACCAATTTTCTAGCATTTTTTTCGATATATTTAGGCTTTTGATTTAATGCGAAAACTATTTTATTCGCAAAATCAACGGGATTTGAAGTCGATCTGATAAATACATTTTCTCCTTTTATTCCCTCGAAACTAATATCAGTTCCTATTACGATTTTTTCCATAGCCATAGCTTCTAAAACTTTATTTTTAATTCCGCTACCGAATCTTAAAGGAGAAACGAATATTTCGGCTTTTTCCAACCATTCTCTTAAATCTTCCACATATCCTTTAATAAATACGTTTTTCATAATAATCTTATTAAATTCTTTCTCGGCATTTAATCCTACGATATAAACCCTGATATCAGGTATTTCTTTTTTAACTATCGGTAAAACTTCATATAATAAAAATTTAACGGCATCCTTATTCGGAGCATAAGACATATTACCCGTAAAAATTATACTATTTTTTTCGCATACTGTTTTAGTGGGTTTAAAATAATTCGTATCAACACCGTTAGGGATAAAGCCGGCTTCAATTTTCGGGTGTAATTTTTTTACAAATTCACAATCTTTGTTTGAAACGAAATATATTCTATGCGGAAAATTAATATAAAACTTTTTTTCAAAATTTTTCCATTTTATAAAATCATAATATAACGGAAATTTTAATAATAAATCGGCATGTTTAATTCTATTAAAAGTAAAATAAGAAAAAGAATCTATAGGGAACAATATTATTTTTTTCAATATTTTATTATCGAGTTTTTCCAAAAGCGGAAATAAAAAAGGCGTAACAAAATGAATTACATCATATTTTAAATGTATTTTTTCAATTATTTTTTTTATTTCTTGAAAATTCTCCGTTTGCCGTGTTACATTATAAGGATATTTATTTACAAGCCATCGAAAAATTGTTTTCTTCTTCGATAAAGTTTTATTCGGTATTTTATAAAAATTACTTTCAAAATTTTTTTCACAACTAAAAAACCTCTCATCTTGCAGGTTATATAAGCTTAAAACATCCGCATTATAATATCGATTATGCTTAATTAAATTAACTACTATTTTATTCACTCCGTTATTATTTTCCGGAAAAGGATAAAAAGGCGTTACTATTAAAACTTTCATTTCAATAATTCTTTATATATTTTTAAGTATTCTTGTCCTTGTCGTTCTATTTTAAAATATAAACTTCTTTCTTTTGCTTTTTTCTTATCGAATAGAGTATAATTATTAATACCATATATAATTTTATTATACAAATCTTCAATATTTTCGGCTTTAAAAAACAAACCTATTGTTTCCGAATCGATAATCTCTTTCAATCCGCCAATATAAGGGGCTATTATAGGCGTTTGACAACTCAACGATTCAATAGCCACCATACTAAAAGATTCGTATCTGGAAGGAATAACTACAAAATGACTTTTAGCAATATAATCTTGAACATTTTCTCTAAAACCGCAAAAATTAAATTTCAAATTTTCATTTTCATAAAATTTAGCTAATGAAATTATATGATCTTTAAATTTATAATCCTCAATATTGCTACCGTTAACATCCCCTATAAAATTTACTATTATTTTTTTTTGAATTTTATGTGAAACTTTTGCAACTGCTTTTACTAAAATATCTTGACCTTTTATTTTTTGAAATCTACCTATACAAGATATAATTACTTCATTGTTTATTTTATTAGTTTCATTCTTACAATTTTTTATTTCGGTTCCTAATAAAATTTTCGTTTTATTTTTAATTTTCGTTATATTATGAACATCTCTTGAAACAGTAATTACTTTATCAGTTATTTTTTCAATTATTTTAGCTCTTAATCCGTAAGGCTTTTCCCAAAAACCGTGAATCGTGAGCACTTTTTTTGAATTCACAAAAGGAAATAATGCTACCGGATTAATAGAATAACTATGAACAATATCAAAAGTATTCAATTTTAGTATTAACTTTTTATCATATTTAGGTATCAATAATCCTTTATACCATCTTTTATTAATAGAAAAATCTTCTACTTCAATACCTCTTTTTAATGCTGCTTTTTTTATATCTCCATTACAAAACAATGTCACATCTACATATTTTTTTAATTCTTTAGCTAAATTCAATAAATTCGTTTCACCTCCTCCTATATTTTCATATTCTGTCAAAAATGCTATTCTCATTTATAACACCTTTTAATTTTACTCAATTCTTTACCGATAGATCAATAATTATAATTTTCATACTTTATATAAATCCTTCATTTTTATCTCAAAATAAGCTTCAATACTTTTTTTATCCACACTCATTCCTCTATATTTATTAAGAGCCGTTATCTTATCGGCATAATCAATATGTTTCACTTGGGAGAAATACATATTTATAATTTCTTTTTTTCGATTCACTATATCCGATATATCTATATATTTATTCGGTAAAGGTAATGTTCCCCAGACCTCATACATAACTATTTTCATATTTCCTTTTATTTTTTTCTCTTTATATGCTTTTTTTATATGTTTTGTTACCGCTTTATGATCAGGATGTTGATCTAAATTATTCGGAATAAAAATATAACTGTAATTATTAAACTCTATTTTTTTAAAAACATCATAATTAAACTCCAATTTACTATCTTCTATTCCGAATAAACTAAAGTTATGAACTTTCAATTTTTTCATAACATTTTGAAACTCTTTTTTTCTTATTTCTATCATTTGAGATTGCTCAACATCCGGATCTCCGTATCTTCCGTCCGTAAGACAAATTACATCACATTGAGAAGCATATTTTAAAAGCAACCCTCCGCAACCGATAGATTCATCATCCGGATGCGGAGACAAAATAAGAAT
>Ga0256914_1003757_pt1 | contig 11820 bp, 12 predicted proteins | sample HulkmetaG_FD_191571 | JGI IMG/M metagenome (GOLD analysis project Ga0256914, IMG submission 191571) | Hydrothermal chimney microbial communities from Main Endeavour vent field at the Juan de Fuca Ridge, Pacific Ocean - Hulk | ecosystem: Environmental > Aquatic > Marine > Hydrothermal vents ...
CGGGTATCCTGACCCCGTGACCAGAACCAGCGAGCCCGGCTTCGTTCAGATCTTCACCACCGGTGGCACGATCGACAAAATCTACTACGACGCCAAAGACGACTACGCGGTCGGCGAGCCCCAGATAGGCCGCCTGCTGGAGGAGGCCCGGGTCAACTTTCCGTATCGGGTGCGGGTCTTGCTGCAGAAGGACAGTCTGGAGATGACCGCCGACGACCGGCGCCTGATTCGCGAGGCGGTCGCCGCCAGCCCGGCGCGGCGGGTGCTGATAACCCACGGGACCGACACCATGGTCGAGACCGCGCGGGAGCTCGGGGGGATCCCCGGCAAGACGATCGTCCTGGTCGGGGCCATGCAGCCGGCCCGCTTTCTGGGTTCTGACGCCGAGTTCAACATCGGCTTCGCCGCCGCGGCGGTGCAGCTGCTGCCCGAAGGCGTCTACATAGCCATGAACGGCCAGGTCTTCGAGCCGGACCGGGTGCGCAAGAACGTGGCGGCGCGGCGCTTCGAGGCCCTTTGAGGGCGGCTGGCGGCGCCGGCGGATAAGCAAAAACCGGCCCGCGGGCCGGCTGGTTTTGCCCGAAGCGGTTAGTCGGCCGCCTGCTCGAGCCGCACCGGTTCGCTAAAAACCGTGGCCCCCAGGCTGCGCAGGCGCTCTTCCAGGTCTTCGTAGCCGCGGCTGACGTGCTGCATCCCCTCGATAACCGTCTCGCCCTCGGCGGCCAGGGCGGCGATGACCATCGCCCCGCCGCCGCGGATGTCGAAGGCCTTGACGCGGGCGCCGGTGAGGCGGCCGCCGTGCACGGCCAGCACCCGCTCCTTGAGGTGCAGCTCGGCGCCCAGGCGGGCCAGCTCGCCGACGTGGGTGAAGCGATCCGGGTAAACCAGGTCGCGCACCAGGCTGACGCCGGGAACGGTGGCCAGGTACGCGGAAACCGGCGGCTGCAGGTCGGTCGGGAAGCCCGGGTACTCGCGGGCGTCGACGTCGAAGGGTTCGGGCTCGGCGGCGCTCTTGAGGCGGACCCAGTCGGTGCCGGTGACGACGGTGTGGCCGGCGTTTTTCAGCTTGGAAAGCAGGGCGTCCATGTGCTCGGGGTTGGCGCCCTCGAGCAGAATCTCGCCGCGGGTGGCCGCCGTGGCCAGCAGGTAGGTGCCGGCCTCGATTCGGTCGGGGATGATTCTGTATTCGCCGCCGCCCAGCTCAGCCGCGCCGCGGATGGTCATCTTGGCGGTGCCGGCGCCCTCGATCTGGACCCCCAGCATCTGCAGGAAGTCGGCGAAGTCGACTATCTCGGGCTCGAGCGCGGCGTTGACGATGGTCACCTCGCTCGGCCCCAGCGCCGCGGCGAGCATCACCTGCTCGGTGCCGCCGACGGTGGGGCGGTCGAAGACGACCTCACCCTCCGGGTAGCGGGAGCGGCTGGCCGTGAAGGTGCCGTTTTCTTCTTCGACGGCGAAGCCCAGGTCGCGCAGGGCCTTGATGTGCATGTCCACCGGCCGCGGCCCGAACGCGCAACCGCCGGGCATGCTTACCTCGCCCTCGCCCTCGCGGGCGAGCAGCGCGCCGAGCACTATGAAGCTGGCGCGCATCTTGCTGACCAGTTCGTAGGGGGCGTGGGTGGTCTTGATTTCGGGGGTGTGCAGGTGCAGGGTGCGCCCTTCCCAGGCGTAGCGGGTGCCCAGGTGGGCCAGCAGCTCGAGCAGCACTTCGATGTCGCGCAGGCGCGGGACCTCCTCGAGCACCACCGGCTCGCGGGTCAGCAGGCTGCCCACCAGAATGGGCAGGGCCGCGTTCTTGGCGGGGTTTACCTTTAGTTCTCCCCTGAGCGGGGCGCCTCCGTGTATAATCATTGGCCGCTGCATCTCTCGCCCCCAGTACTCAACATGAGCATGATACACATCATGCGTAAGATGATAATATAGCAGGTCCAGCGCATTGTCAAGCATTGGCTCATCATGGTATACTGAGGTTCCGGAGGCCTATGCCGAAGAAAGAGAAGAAACGCCTGCAAGTGGTCATCAGCGAGGACCAGGACGCCCTGCTCACCAAGGCGGCCTACGAGCTCTCCAGCCCCGAGCGGCTGGTGAGCAAGTCCGAGGTCGTCCGCCTGGCCATTCAGAAGATTGCCCGCGAGCTGGAAGAGGGCAGGATGAGCGTCGAAGAACTGAAGGCCAAACTGGCCGAAGAAGAAGAATAACCGGCCCGCCCGATACAATACGGAGGTGGAAGTTCTCGCCGGTCGCTACCGGCTGATCGAGCCCATCGGCTCGGGCGGCATGGCCGAGGTCTGGCGCGCCCGCGACGAGCGGGTGGGCCGCGAGGTGGCCGTCAAGCTGCTCTACGAACACGTTCACCCGGTCGAGCGCCAGCGCTTCGCCCAGGAGGTGCGGGCGCTGGCGGCGCTGAGCCACCCCGGGGTGGTGGCCATCTACGACCTGGGAGAGGAGGCGGGCCGCACCTTCTTCGTCATGGAGCTGGTGAAGGGCGGCACCTTCGACCGCTTGGGTCCCTTCGAGGCCGGGGTCGAGGGGCTGGCCGCGCTGGAGGCGGCGCTCGAGGTCCTCTCGGCCCTCGAGCACCTGCACGGCCGCGGCATCCTCCACCGCGACCTGACCCCCAAGAACATCCTGCTGACCGAAGAAGGCCGGCCCAAGCTGATGGACTTCGGCCTGGCCTACCTATCCGACGCCACCCGCCACTTCACCCGCACCGGCTACACGCTGGGCACCCCCCAGTACATGGCGCCGGAGCAGGCCAAGGGAGGCGCCCTGACACCGGCGGCCGACCTCTATTCGTTCGGCGCCGTCCTCTACCGCACCCTCACCGGCCGCCCGCCCTTCGAGGGCGAGCACGACCAGGCCGTCCTCTACCAGCACGTTTACGAGCCGCCGCCCGACCCGGTTATGCTCAACCCGGCCCTGCCGGAAGAGCTGGCCGCCTGGCTGTTGCGGATGCTCGCCAAGGACCCGGCCGGCCGGCCGGCGAGCGCCGCTCAGGCGCGCCGCGAGCTGGCGGCCATCCTCGGCGCCGTGCGCGACTCGCTAACGGCCACCGCCCGCGCCGGCGCCGCCCGCAGCGGCCACTACCCGGCCGGACCGGTGCGGCCCGAGCTGCTCGAGTTGCAAAACCGGGCGGCCTTCGAGGGCGAGGCGGTCTGGCCGGTGGAGCCGGTGGCCGACGCCGGCCTGCTGGCGCTGGGAGCCGGAGCGGCGCTGCACCTCTTCCGGCTGCCCGGCCTGCAACCGCTAACCCCCTTCGCCGCCGGCGACGAGGTAACGGCGGCGGCGGCGCTGTGCCGCGGCCGCGTCTACTACGCCGACTGGGAGGGGGTGCTGCGCTCCCGCGGGCTGGGCGGGGCCCGCCACTTCGAGTTCAAGAGCCGCGCCGAGGTGACCGCCAGCCCGCTGGTCACCGCGCGGCGGGTCTACCTGGCGGGTCGCGACGGCTACCTGTACGCGCTCGACCATCAGGGGGAGCTCGAGTGGGCCTTCGAGGCCGGCGGCCACATCTCGGCCGGCCCCACCCTCTACCGCAACCTGCTCTTCGCCGCCAGCGAGTCGGGCTGGCTCTTCGCCCTCGACCCGGTTAGCGGCAAGCTGGTCTACAAGGTGGAGACCGGCCCCATCCACGCCCACGTTCCCGCCGGCGGCGGCCTGCTGATCCTGCCCACCTGGGCCGGCGAAGTGCACGCCTTCGACCCGCTCACCCGGGAGGTTCGCTGGACCTACGACGTCGAGGGCGAACTCTGGGGCAGCCCCGCGGTCGGCGGCGGGCGCGTCTACGTGGCTGGCTGGAGCGGCGTCCTCTACGCGCTCGAGCTGGAAAACGGCGACGAGGCCTGGACCGCCCGGGTCGGGCGGGTGACCGCGGGCCTCAGCCTGGCTGGCGGGGTGCTCTACGTCGCCAGCGAAGCCGGCGAGCTGATCGCCTTCGACGCCGCCTCCGGCGCCGAGCTCTGGCGGGCCGAGGGGCTGGGCGGCGTCCAGGCGGCCCCGCTGCCGCTGGCGGGCCGGCTCTACGCGGCCTCGCTCGAGGGCTCCCTCTACGAGTTCGCCGAGTCCGGACCGGCTCAGGCGAACTTGAGCTCGCGGTCGAAAAAGTCGAGCAGTTCGCCGTAAAAGTCGGCAATCGTCTCCGGTTTGCGCCAGCCGTGCCCCTCGCCCTGGTAAACCCGGTAGCGGTGCGGCACGCCGTTTTGCGCCAGTATCCGCACCAGCTCCTCGGCCTGGTTTGGCGGCACCACCCGGTCGTCGGCCCCCTGGAAGACGTAGAGGGCGTCGGAAATCCGGCCGGCGTGGCGCAGCGGCGAGCGCTCGCGGTAGAGGGCGGCCGCTTCCGGCAACGGCCCCACCAGCCTGTCCGTATAGCGCGCCTCGAACTTGTGGGTGTCGCGGGCCAGCATGAAAAGGTCGGTCACCCCGAAAAAGCTGGCGCCGGCGCGAAAGGCGCCGGGGTGGAGGGCCAGGCTCAGCAGCGTGGTGAAGCCGCCGGCGCTCCCGCCCATAATCCCGATTCGCCGCGGGTCGGCGCGCCCGCTTTCGCCGAGAAAGCGGGCGGCGGCCGCGGCGTCGGCCACGTCGGCCACCCCCCAGTTTCCGTAAAGGGCCTCGCGGTAGCCGCGGCCGTAGCCGGTGGAACCGCGGTAGTTGAGCTCCAGGTAGCCGTAGCCGTGGCTGGCGAAGAACTGCGGTTGCGGGTCGAAGGCCAGGGTCCGCTGGCTGGTGGGGCCGCCGTGAACGCTGACAATCGCCGGCGGGAGCCGCGAGCCGTCCGCCGGCGGGTAATAGAAGCCGTGCAGCTCCACGCCGTCGGTTCCGGCAAAGCTCACCGCCTCGGGCTCTACGCCGCGGTCGTAGCCGGCCGGCCAGCCGTAGGCCAGCGTCCGCCACTCGCGCCCGTCGTAGAACAGCACCCGGGGCGTCAGGCGCGGACCGCTGGCGATGGCGGCCAGGCCGGCCCCGTCGCCGCTGAGGCTGGAAAGCCAGGCGACCCCGGCGGGTAGGGGTTCTTCGGTCGCCCGGCCGCCGTCCAGCCGCCAGAGCCGGGCGCGGCCGGCGCGGTTCTCGCGCACGTAGAGGGAGCCGCCGGGGCCGAAGCTCATCACCTTTTGCGCCTGGGTCCAGGCGGGCTCCAGCAAAGCGGCGTCTTCGAGCCAGGCCTCGCGCTGGCCGCTGGCCAGGTCGAGGCGGACCAGGCGGTCGAACTCGGCCCCCTCGGGGTTCTCGATCCAGAAGAGAGCGCCGCCGTCTGGAGAGAAGAGCGGCTGGAAGACCGGGGTGCGCTCGCCGCCGGCCACCTGGCGGACGTTCGCGAGCCCGCCGTCGAACCCGGCCAGCATCAGCCGGCCGCCGTCCCAGGGCATGTTGGGCTGGTCCCACTCCACCCAGGCCAGCCGGGAGCCGTCCGGGCTCCAGGCCGGTTGCATGTAAAAGTCGGCGCCGCCGGCCAGTCTGCGCGGCCAGCCGCCGCCGTCGCAAAAGGCCAGCGCGTCGCGGCCCTCGTAGCTGTGCACGAAAACTACCCCCGCGCCGCCGGGGTGGGGCAGCGGGTCGGCGGCGGCCCCGTAGGCCGGCGTTAGCGGCTCCGCCGTGCCGCCAGCCAGCTGCCAGACGCGGTCTTCGGCCACGAAGAAGGCCCGGTCGCCCAGCAGGTTGAAGGCGCCGCCGCCGTATCCGACGCCGGGCGAGAGGGCCTGCCGGGGGGCGTAACGCCGGGGGGCGTGGGAGTGGCCGTGGAGAAAGTCGCGGCCGCCTTCGCGGGCCGTCCAGAAAACGCGCCCGCCGCTGGCGCGCGCCTCGTTGCCGTGGCCGATCCGGCCCAGGGTCAGGTCGGCGGGTTTCCAGTCGTCCATGGCTCAATATATGACAGGTGACGCGCCCGCCGTCTTGGACGTATCCTGGGGGCATGGCGGATCTTCACGACATTCCCATCGGCAAGGGCGCGCCCGCTGTGGTCCACATGGTCATCGAGGTGCCCCACGGTTCGGCAAACAAGTACGAGTTCGACGAAGAGACCGGGATGATCAAGCTCGACCGGGTCCTCCCCGGCTCCCAGTTCTACCCGGGCGACTACGGATTCATCCCCCAGACCCTGGCCGAAGACGGCGATCCGCTCGACGGCATCATCATCTCCAGCTACCCGCTCATGCCAGGGGTTCTGGTGGAGACCCGGGTGGTCGGGCTTTTGCACATGGAAGACGAAAAGGGCCCCGACTCGAAGGTCCTGGCCGTCGTCGCCGAAGACGCCCGCCTCGAGTCCATCCAGGACCTGGAAGACGTGCCCCAGGGCAAGCGCGACGAAATCGCCAACTTCTTCGAAACCTACAAGGCCCTCGAGGCCAGGAAGGGCAAGTGGGTCAAGGTTACCGGCTGGAGCGGCCGCGACCAGGCGGTGGCCGAGGTCGAGGCCTGCATGAAGCGCTACGCCCAGGAGTAACCGGCTTCCGGAAGCGCCGGCGGCCGCCCCCGGGCCGCTCAGTCGGCGTAGGCTTCCAGCACCCGCTTGGCTATCACCAGCTTGATTATCTCGCTGGTGCCCTCGCCGATGCGCATCAGGCGGACGTCGCGCCAGTAGCGCTCCACCGGGTAGTCCCTGACGTAGCCGTAGCCGCCCAGAATCTGAATGGCCTCGTCGGCGGCGCGGGTGGCCGCCTCGCTGGCCAGCAGCTTGGCCTGGGCGGCGGCCAGCGTGTAGTCGCGGCCGGCGTCCTTCAGCTCGGCCGCCTTCAGGTAGAGGAGGCGGGCCGCCTCCAGCTCGGTGCTCATTTCGGCCAGTTTGAAGCCGACACCCTGGAAGCGGCCGATCGGCCGGCCGAACTGGCGGCGCTCGCCGGCGTAGCGGGCGGCGAACTCCAGCGCCGCCTGCCCGATGCCGACGCTCAGCGCGGCTATGCCGATGCGGCCGCCGTCGAGCACCTTGAGCACCGTGTAGAAGCCCCGACCCCGCTCGCCCACCAGGGCGTCGTCGCCCAGCCGCAGGTTTTCCAGCAGCAGCTGGGCGGTGTCCGAGCTCCTCAGACCCAGCTTGTCTTCTTTGCGGCCGACGCTCAGGCCGGCGGTGCCCGCCGGAAAGACGAACGAGCTTATCCCCAGGTGCGGCCGGCCCTCGGGGGCCGGGTCGCTACGGGCGTTGATTACGTAGACACCCGCCACCGAGCCCTGGGTGATGAACTGCTTGCTCCCGTTGAGGACCCAGCCGTCTTCCGTCTTCTCGGCCCGCGTCTTCAGCGCCGCCGCGTCGGAGCCGGCGCCCGGTTCGGTCAGGCCCCAGGCCCCCAGCCATTCGCCGCTGGCCATTCTGGGCAGGTACTTCTCCTTCTGCTCGCGGCTGGCCGCCAGGAGCAGGTGGCCGGTGGCCAGCGAGTTGTGGCTGGCGACGGTCAGGCCCAGACTGCCGTCAGCCCGGCCGATCAGCTCGATAATCTGCGCCGCCGTCCGGCTGGAAAGCCCCAGGCCGCCGTACTCCTCGGGCGTTTGCAGCCCGAAGACGCCCAGCTCGCCCATCTCCGCCACCAGCTCGCGCGGAAAACTCCCGCCGGCGTCGCGCTCCGCCGCCGTCGGCGCGACGCGCTCTTTCAGGTATGCCGCCAGCGCCGCCAGCAGCGGGCGCTCTTCCGGCAACGGTTCGAACCAGAGATCCGGCATCTTCGCCTCCGTTGCCCTAAACATATCACTATTCAGGCAGTAGGGTGGAAAAACGTAATACACCGGCCGGCTTGCCCCCCGGCGCGATTGTGCTATAGTGACCCCATCGTGAGCGCGAAAAGCCTTTTTCGGGAGATGCCGCATCGGCGGCGCGCTCGCGCGTGGAGGAAGAACTGAATGAAGTATGAAGCTGGCAGCATCGTAGAGGGCCGCGTTACGCGGGTGATGGACTTTGGAGCCTTCGTTGAGCTACCCGGCGGCGAGTCGGGTCTGGTGCACATCTCCGAGATCGCGCACGAGTTCGTCAAGAACGTGCGCGACTTCCTCAACGAGGGCGACATCGTCGAGGTCTTCGTCCTTGGTCGCGACGAGAAGGGGCGGCTCGACCTCTCCATCAAGGAGCTGATGGAGAAGCCGGTGGACCCGCCCAAGCCCCGGCGGTTGCCGCGCCAGGCCCCCGAGTTCGAACACAAACTCAAGAGCTTCATGCGCGGCTCCGGCGGCGGTGACGAGGGCGGCGGCAAGAAGCGCGGCCGCGGCCGCAAGAAGCGCTGAAACGGCGTTCCGCCGGCGCCCCGCTATGGCGGGGCGTTTGTCACGCGGGTTTGTTTAGAATGATGGTGTTGCAAGTGCGTGCAACACGGAGGCGCCTATGAAGAAGCTCGTTTTCCTGGCGACGTTCTTCTCCCTGGCCCTGGCCGGCGGCAGCATGCGGCTGGCCACCACTACCAGCGTTAACGACTCGGGCCTGCTCGACTACATACTCCCCGGCTTCACCCGGGAAACCGGCGTCGAGGTCCAGGTAATCGCCGTAGGCACCGGCCAGGCGCTGGCCATCGCCGGGCGCGGCGACGCCGACGCCGTCCTGGTTCACGCCCCCAGCCTGGAGGCCGAGTTCCTGCGGGCCGGTAAGGGAGTCGCCCACGCCTGCCTGGCGTACAACAACTTCGTTATCGCCGGCCCCGCGGCCGACCCGGCCGGGGTGGCGCGCGCGGCCGACGCCGTGGAGGCCATGCGCCGCATCTACGAGAGCGGCGTGCTCTTCATCAGTCGCGGCGACAACTCGGGCACCTACAACCGCGAGCAACAGCTCTGGCGCGCGGCCGGGCTGGACCCCCGCGGCCAGCCCTGGTACCTGGAGTCGGGGAGCGGTATGGGGGCCACCCTGACGCTGGCTTCCGAAAAGAGCGCCTACACGCTGACCGACCTGGGCACCTACCTCTTCATGAAAGACAAGGTAGCCCTGGCAGACCTCTTCAACCGCCCCGAGCGGCTGATGCTCAACCAGTACAGCTACATGGTGGTCAACCCCGAGCGCTTCCCGGGGCTGAACACCGAGGCGGCCTACCGTTTGCGGGCCTACCTGTTGCGCGAGGACGTCCAGCGCAAAATCGGCTCGTACCTTAAGGACCGCTTCGGTCAGAGCCTCTTCAACCCCCTCTTCGGCAGGTGTCTGGTGGAGGTGCAGCCCTAGGTGGCGATACCCTGGACCGAGGTCTGGGAGATCACCTGGCGCAGCCTGCGGGTGGCCGGAGCGGCGACGTTCCTGGCCGCCCTGCTGGGCCTGCCGCTGGGCGTCTGGCTGGGCGCCCGGCCGCGGCGGGGCGGCTGCGGCGCGCAGGTGGTCCTTTACGCGGCCATGGGGCTGCCGCCGGTGGTCGTGGGCCTGGTCTTTTACGTACTGCTCTCGCGCAGCGGGCCCCTGGGCGGCAGCGGACTGCTCTTCACGCAAACGGCGATGGTCCTGGCCGAGGCGGTGCTGGCGTTTCCGATGGTCGCCGGCTTCACCATGGCCGGGGTGCGGGCGCGCGCCGAGGGGGTGCGCCGGCTGGTGCGCGGCCTCGGCGGGAGCGAGCGCCAGGTCCTCACCACCCTGCTATGGGAGAGCCGGCGGCCGATAGTCGCGGCCCTGGCCGCCGGCTTCGGCTCGGCGATCAGCGAGGTGGGCGCGGCGACGATCGTCGGCGGCGACATCCGCCACCACACCCGGGTACTCACCACCGCCGTGGTCCTGGAAACCCGCAAGGGTGAGCTCCAGAGCGCCCTGGCCCTGGGGGCGGTTTTGCTGGGGGTGACGCTGGTGGTGACCGCTATCCTGGTCGTCTGGGGTGAGAAGCGATGATCCGGGCCCGCGGGCTCAGGCGGCGCTATCCCGGCTTCGAGCTGAAGCTGGACTCTCTAGAGGTTCCCGCCGGCCGCTTCGTTACCGTAATCGGGCCTAGCGGCGCGGGAAAGAGCACTCTGCTGAGGCTGCTGGCCGGGCTCGAGCAGCCCGACGCCGGGGTGGTGGAGCGCGCGGGGCGGGCGGTCTTCCTCGACCAGGACCGGACCGTGCTGGAACGCAGCGTGCTGGCCAACGCCACCTTCGGCCTGGAGCTGGCCGGTTACGACCGGCGGCGGGCGGCCGCGGCCGTCGTGCCGTTGCTGGAGCGGGTGGGTCTGGGCGGCAGGCTGGCGCAGCCGGCCACCAGGCTCTCCGGCGGCGAGCGGGCGCGGCTGGCGCTGGTCAGGGCGCTGGCGCTGCGGCCCGACGTTCTCTTTCTCGACGAACCCACGCAGGCGCTCGACCCCGGCAACGTCGCCCTGGTCGAAGAGATGCTAGTCGAGGCGCACCGCGCGGGAACCGCGCTGGTCATGGTTACCCACAACCTCTACCAGGCCCGCCGCCTGGGTGAGGAAACCTGGTTCGTTCTCGGCGGCGAGCTGGTGGAGAGGGGGCCGAGCGAGGCGCTCTTCGCGGAGCCGCGCGACGGGCGTACCCGGGCTTACGTGGCCGGCGAGATGGTCTATTAAACTTGAGCCATGCGACCACGGGCCAAGTTCTGGTTGGAAACCGACGAGGGCGAGTACCTGATGGGGCCGCGCACGCTGCGCCTTTTGGAGGCGGTCGGGCGGACCGGCAGCCTCAAGGCGGCCGCGCGCGAGGCGGGCTTCAGCTACCGCTCCGCCTGGTCGCGGGTCAAGCGGGTGGAGGCGGCGCTGGGCTTCAAGGTAATCGAGTCGCACTCCGGCGGTGAGGGCGGCGGCTCCAGCCGCCTCACCCCGCGGGCGGCCAGGTTCATCGAGCTGTTCAATGAGTTTCTCCGGGCGAGCGAGCGGGAAGTGAGCGCTCTGTTCAAAGCAGTTTTTAGCGACCTCTGAATTTATACCCGGTTCAAACGTATAAATGTTAAAGATGTGTAAATAGTTACTACCCCCAAATGGGGGATGATGTGTTAGCATGCTCCGTGCTAGCATTCAATAGCTGGATACGTGGATCTGCTATTGAATGTCTTAAGCATCTCACATAACTTTACAATGCAGATCTAACTAATAGTGAAGGAGTGATGAAAAAGTGAGCGTGAGAATTTTAAGGCGGAGCGTTCTATTGCTGGCGGTTTTCGCCCTTTCGCTTATCGCCCTGGCCGGTAGCCCCGTCAAGCTGGAACTTACCTCGCTAAAGGTGGTTACCCGTATCACCGACGACGGCAAGAAGGTAGAGGAGCTCGTTCCGGCCGTCGAGGTCAAGCCAGGCGACGTTATCGAGTGGAAGCTGAGAGCCGAGAACGCCAGCGAGCAGACGCTTCACGACGTTGCCCTGGTCATTCCCATCCCGGCCAAAACCTACTATCTGGACGGCAGCGCCAGCCCCCTGCAGGTCGAGGAGGGCGGCCGCAAGGTGACTATCGAACCCCAGTTCAGTTACGACGGCGGTCATAGCTTCGGCAGGCCGCCGCTGTACAAGAAAGTCAAGGAAAGGGTCAATGGCAAGGAAGTGATCAAAGAGGTACCGGTAGCCCCGGAAGAGTACACGCATGCGCGCTGGGTCCTCCAGACCATGGCCCCAGGGCAGGTAGTAGAGGTATTTCTGCGCACCGTGGTGCGCTAAAGGAGGCGTAGGGTGATTATGACGAAAGCAAGGACCATCAAGACCATAGTTCTCATTTTCCTGGCGCTGGGCCTGGGAGCGGTCATCGCCGCGGGAACCCCCGCCGGCACCGAGATCCGTAACCAGGCGTCGGCCAGCTACATCGACTCGGCCGGCCAGCCGCAGACGACCACCTCCAACGAGGTCATCACGGTCGTCCAGCCGGTATACGGGCTGGAGATCAAGCCCGACGGTTCGGAGACCGCCCCCGGCCAGACCAAGGACATGCTGGCTTCGGGGACCGTGTATTTCAACTGGACCGTCAAGAA
>Ga0256914_1003758_pt1 | contig 11815 bp, 6 predicted proteins | sample HulkmetaG_FD_191571 | JGI IMG/M metagenome (GOLD analysis project Ga0256914, IMG submission 191571) | Hydrothermal chimney microbial communities from Main Endeavour vent field at the Juan de Fuca Ridge, Pacific Ocean - Hulk | ecosystem: Environmental > Aquatic > Marine > Hydrothermal vents ...
GGAATCGAGATATGAGGGGTTTGGGAACTGATACTTTTCATATTCAACTGTTTTTGCGATTTGCGGTTCCAGCTCGTCAGGAGAGTTTGCCGAGAAGCGGCCATAGTAACATTCGGGGAAAATATCGCCTGAATACTCCGCATAATAAAGGTCGGTAAGATGAAATCCCTGAACGGTAGAAAACGAAGGAACCTGATCAACATCTCCAACAAAAAGGATAAAACTTTGCGGATTGTATCCTTCCGGCGGATTATTGTACAGATTCTCAAGATATGCCTTTATTGATTCCGTTGTATTACCAACCTCCGGGTCATCGGTATAACCTGTAATCACCCTGAATCCCTTCTGTGTTTTCCATTGAATAAAAGGCTGGAGAGCATCATAAAACATAGGATCGGAGATAATCACATAAGTAACCGGAGAGCTTGTTATAAGTTCGTCGGGAGACAGCGGTTTATAATTAATCAGTTTTGAATGAATGTTCTCGTAAAAAGGAGAAAAAAGATTTTTCTTTGAACTTTCGGTAAGTGTGATATCTCCATTTTTGAATGTTATATTTATCACCAATTCATCGAATACTCTGATGGTTCTTGTTGTGGGATTATATTGCACAGGTGCAATTTTAAGCCTTCCGATACGGACTCCACGCATAGTTCCCAGTATTTTCGTACTTACCAACTCCTGATTTATAAAACCGTTTACGGTATATGCAGCCGTGTTAACGGTATAATCAATCTGAGGTTCGTCAATATTTTTTGGAACCGGAGCGTGTGCAGGAATAACAATTCCGTCAAAACCCAAATCCACAAGTTTAAAATCCCGGAATGAGGACCGGATAATCTCAATTTCAATCGTTGCCCCGAAAGGCACCTCAATCAGTTTTTTAAGAACAGGCAATTCGGGATTCCCGGCAACAAGCGACTTTCCGTAACCCGGAATTTCAACTTTGATAAAATTTCCGCTAACCGTTTCGACATTCGACAAAGTAAACGAAGAAACCGTATTTATCAGTTGTAATTCCGAAAAGGTATTTTCAGTTACTGTAAAATCGGTTTTATTCCGATTATTAAGTTTAATGTCCTTTGCAGAAGAGTAGAAAAGGCTTGCAAAAAAGAGAAGAATTAGAAAAAACATACGAGTCTTCATGACAAAATAATTTAAACTGTTTTTAAAATAAAGTCTTTTTTAGGCTTGAATTTACAAAAGTAGGAAATTTTTATCTCTTCTGCAAGGAATACATTAAGGAAATTTCAGTATCCTGATGAAATATTCAGTTTTTAGGGAATAAAAAAATCCGGTAACATAAATGCTACCGGATTATCATTCAATTATTTTATCAGTTCAACCTGCGTTACCGACACAGCTTTATGCCTGATATCGGAATTGATAACCGCAAGCTTAAATGCCAGGCCCGAAAGACGCCAGTCGCGGTAAATCTTACTGTTTTTACAAAAATATACAGGTTTAAAGTTTTCCGCCACCGGTACTCCTGCTATCCTGCAGACCGTGATAGCCTTTTCGATAGCCTCATTAATCTCATCAGGGTCGTCAATTCCCAGCACCGTCAGTTCCGAAGCGAGATGTTTCAGTTTTTTTGCAACCAAAATATCTTCAAAATTCTTTATTACTTCCGGTATAGCAATATAATCGTACTCAACTATCGAATTCATAATATTAGTTTTTTCGGTTATAAATTTTTCTTAATTCCTCAAACAGTTCTTTCTCTTTAGAAGTGAGGTGTTCAGGTATTAAAACCTTCACTCTCAACAACATATCGCCGAATGCATCTTTTTTACCATAAACCGGCATTCCTTTTCCTTTAAGTCTTAATACTTTACCGTTCTGGGTTCCGGCCGGAATTTTGACATTAACAGGCCCGGTAAAGGTATAAGCTGTAGCTTTTCCGCCCAAAACAGCCGAATAGAGGTCAATGTTAAGAGTTTGCTCCAGATTGTCACCGTTTCTGACATACAGATGGTGAGGAGCGACGGTGATATGTACATACAGGTCGCCGGCTTCTCCGCCGCCTGCTCCCGGCCCGCCTTTACCTTTTACTCTCAGTTTTTGACCGTTGTAAGCACCCGGCTTGATTTTCATTCGTATCTTCTTCCCGTTCAAATCAAGCATTCTTGTTGCACCGTGATATGCCTCTTCGAGGGTCAGTGTTGTTTCCACCTTATAATCCTGTCCTTTTCGCGGAGCAGACCTTCTGCCGTAAGCCCTGCTACCGGCTCCACCCATTCCTCCGAAAAAGGAGTTGAAAAAGTCGGAAAATCCCGAACCTCCGAAAATATCCGACATATCTCCCTGGTAGTGGAATCCTCCACCGCCAAATCCTCCGCCGAATTGTGAAGGATCGAAACCTCCCTGTTCAAACTGTTTCCAGTTTGCACCGAGGTTATCATATTTTTTTCTTTTTTCAGGATCACCCAGCACTTCGTACGCTTCGTTTAACTCCTTGAATTTTTCCTCACTTACCTTATTCCCCTGATTTTTGTCAGGGTGATATTTGACAGCCAGCTTTCTGTAGGCTTTTTTAATTTCAGCCTGTGAAGCCTTTTTGTCAACACCAAGTATTTTATAATAGTCTTTATATTCCATATTAATTCCGTTTTAAGTTTTTACCCGCATCAATCTCCGTTACTTTTTCATACTATTGCGGGAACTTTCGTTTTCCATCAACTTGTTTGCCGTATGCAATTTAAATGACAAAATGTCGCAAACAAAAAAGGCCGCCTTGCTGAGGCAGCCTTTTATTGATATTTAGATTACTGTGTTTACAATTGAAGGGTCATGCGTTATGAAGAATCAGCCTAATCCTCTTCATTTTGCGAAGCTTCGTATTCTTTAAGCAATTGCTGTTGAACATCATTCGGGACGTTGGAGTACTCGGCGAATTTCATTGAGTACATTGCGCGTCCGCTTGTAAGTGAGCTAAGAGCAGTTGCATATTTATTCATCTCGGCGAGAGGTACCTTGGCATTAATTTTCTGATAATTACCTTCGGCTCCCATTCCCATAATTATTGCTCTTCTTCCCTGCAAATCAGTCATTACATCACCCATTTTATCTTCCGGGACAAGAACTTCAACATCGTAAATAGGTTCCAGAATCTGTGGGCCTGCATTTTTAAATGCTTCCCTGAAAGCATTCCGTCCTGCAAGTTTAAAGGAAATCTCATTTGAATCAACCGGGTGCATTTTACCGTCATAGACATAGAAGACAATGTCACGGGCATAAGAGCCTGTCAGCGGACCTTCTTCCATCTTTTCCATAACCCCTTTTAAGATTGCAGGCAGGAATCGTGCATCAATTGCTCCACCTACAATACAATTTTGCATTATCAGTTTTCCACCCCATTCAAGATCAATCTCTTCAGTACCTCTTATCGGGAACTCTTTGGTATATTCCATACCTTCGGTATAAGGTTCAATCATCATATGGACTTCACCGAATTGTCCGGCACCACCCGATTGTTTTTTATGCCTGTAGGTTGCTTTTGCCGAACGTGTAATAGTTTCACGGTATGGAATTTTCGGAGCATAATATTCCATCGGGATTTTTTCAAGATTTTCAATCTGCCATTTTACAATGTTCAGATGAAGCTCTCCCTGACCACCGAGAATAAGTTGCTTCAATTCTTTTGAATATTCAACCGTCAACGTTTGGTCCATCTTATGCATTGTCTGAAGAATGGCGTTAAGTTTTTCTTCATCTCCCTGATTTACGGCTCTAACGGCAACACGATATTTCGGTTCGGGGAACACTATAGGTTCAATAATATCATCCGAAACTTTCGGGCTGTTAAGCGTATTGTTAGTATGTGTATTTTTAAGCTTAACGGCAGCGCCTATATCTCCGGCAGTAATCTTTGAGACCTTCTCCCTGTTTTTTCCTGCCATAACGAACAACTGGCTGATACGCTCTTTTGTGCTGTTATTGGCATTGATCATATCCATACCTTCGGTAATCTCACCATTGTAAACTTTAAAGAAGGAAATCTCACCGAGGTGCGATTCAATCGTTGATTTAAAAACAAGTGCCGATGCAGGTTCATTAACATCATATTTCAGCTCTTTACCCTCGGTTGTCTTTGCAGGAGGCATTTCATCCGGTGCAGGAGCATTATTTGTAATAAACTCCAGTACCCTGCCAACTCCCCAATTCTGTTTTGCATTGATACAAAAGACCGGGAAAAGTTCTCTGTCACGTAAACCGACTTTCAGGGCCTGCTTCATCTCATCTTCAGTCAGCGTTCCGTTTTCAAAGAAAATTTCCATCAGGCTTTCATCACTCGAAGCCAAATCTTCAATCATTGCTGCCTGTAGCTCTTCAGCTTTTGCTTTTTCGCTATCAGGTATATCAACTATTTCAGGTGTGTCATTTCCATCTGTATATTTAAACATTTTCATCTTTAAAAGATCAATAACGGAATTAAATCCGTGACCTGGATTCACAGGATACTGACAAACCGAAAGACTTCCTTTAAATTGTGCTTTTAACTGGCGAATGGTTTCATCAAAGTTTGAATTTTCATGCTCAAGGTGATTGATTGTAAAAATAATCGGAGTATTGTACTTTGCAGCATATCTCCAGGCAATCTCTGTTCCCACTTCAACACCGTTCTGAGCATTTACAACCATTACAGCAGCATCAACAACCCTGAGAGCGGCATCAATCTCACCGACAAAATCGTCAAAACCCGGTGTATCGATTATGTTTATTTTCTTTCCGTTATATTCGGCATATAATACTGTTGAGGAAACCGAATTTTGACGCTCAATTTCAATCGGACGGTAATCCGAGACCGTATTTTTATCATCAATAGTACCTCTTCTGTTAATAACACCACCTTCAAACAGCATATCTTCTGCCAGTGTTGTTTTACCTGATTTAGCACCTCCTACGAGAGCTATGTTCCTGATGTCCTTTGTTTCGTAAATCTTCATCGTTATTTTGTATTAAATAATATTACTGTTACTTCAAAAAGAGGGCAAATGTATAAAAATATAAAGAATTATAAAACAATCTGTTGTAAATAACTAAAATATTTTTTTATTTGGCCTAATTTAAAGTCTGTTAAGCAGTTCCTTTGCTTCAGTCCATTTTTTATTATTCATTTTCGGGCCAACGACCTCAATGGTTTTTGCGGCGAGAATCGAGCCGGCAGCACCACATTTATCAATTGTATATCCCTGAATCAGTCCGTAAATAAAACCCGCAGCATAGGAATCACCCGCACCGGTAGTGTCAATACTGTGAGCTTCTATCGGTTCTATTTTATATGACTTACCATCCTTTTTCACAAGTGACCCCTTTTTCCCGATCTTAACAACCGAAATATCGCAAAGCCCGGAAAATGCATCAAGTGCTTCCTCCGGCTCTTTACCGGTAAATGCTTTAGCCTCTTCTTCATTGGCGAAAACAATGTCAACATATTTTTCAAGGATTTCATTCAAGAATTCCAGATTTTCTTCAACAACATTGTAACTGGCCATATCCAGAGTTACTGTAAGACCCTTTGATTTTGCGAGTTCAACAGCTTTTTTTATCAATTTATGATTTTGTACAAGGTACCCTTCAATATGAAAATAATCATACCCGTCAAACTGCTCCGTGCTGATATCATCGGGAGAAAGCTCAACAGCAGCTCCAAGATATGTTGCAAAGGTTCGTTCCGAGTCAGGGGTTACCAGGGCGATAGCTTTTCCGGTTGCCGTAGTGCTTGTAAGAAGCAGGGGGTTAATATGGCTTTTCTCCATATCACTTTGAAAAAACATTCCGAACTCATCGTCGCCGACTTTCCCGATAAAACCAGTCTCAACACCCAGCCTGGCAAGTCCATGAATCGTATTGGCAGCCGAACCACCGGATGCAATTGTCTTTTCAAAACCCTCGGTACCGTTATTAACCTTGTCGCTGTCTTTCAAATCGACCAATTGCATACTTCCCTTTGGCAGGGAAAACAGTTCAAGTGTTTTCTCACTTTCAAGTTTAGTCATTATATCCACAAGGGCATTGCCCATTCCAAGTACTTTAGTCATATTTTAATTTTTATAAAAATTTTTTGCAAAAGTATTGTTTATTTATAAAAAATATATAATTTTGCACTCCTTTTTAAAAGAAAAGTTCTTTTTACAGGAAATATTCCTCCTTAGCTCAGTCCCGAAAATGTTGAATTTTATAAATTCAAACATTTTCGAGGATCCACGACCCAAAGGGTCGGGATTGGTTAGAGTCCCGCATATGCGGGATTAATCAGAGGGTAAGGAGTATAATATTCCTCCTTAGCTCAGTTGGTTAGAGCATCTGACTGTTAATCAGAGGGTCCTTGGTTCAAGTCCAAGAGGAGGAGCTTAATCAGAGGGTCTCCCGTATGTAAGGGATCCAAGACGAGGAGTTTGAAAGCCCGGTTTTCCGGGCTTTTTTAGTTATTGCTTTTTATATTCTCTCATTCGTTTTGTCGGTTCGATTATAGGATAACCTTTCCATAAATCATCGCTAAAATGATCAATATATATTATCTTCATATTCTCCTTTTGCTTAAAACCGGCAAATTGTTCATCGGTTATCTCTTTCTCGTCAAAAATTAAAACCTCAACTGACTCTTCGGATGTAACTTCGAAATCAATTTTTACTTTTATTTCTTTAAGTTTTTTATCAAAAAGAAAACGTTCTCTTTTCTTCAGCAATGACACTGTTCTGTTTACACTGAAACCGGTACCTGTTTTCTGAGAAAAATATTTCAAATCATATCTATTTCCGTTTTTTTCAAAGAAAACAGAGCCGCTAAAATGATTTACGGTGTATCCGACACCGAAAAGATGAAAATCTCTCCCGACTTTTCCTTCCGCATAACCATAGTCAGCCCTGATTAGTGCGTATGTATTCATTGATATATAAACTCTGCCAATATACTTTCCGCTCTTTTTCGGTACAAAATCAATAATATAAACATCCTCTCCGTTCACTTTAGCTCCGCCGACAAGAGTAAAAACATATCTTCCGGGATGATATAAAAAATCCCACATATCTTTGTCGTCCATTGAACTGTACCCAAGCCTCGACTTAATACTCCGGTTATAATATTCTGTTTTTATGGTGTTTGCCCTGCTTTCAGAAACGGAATCCTTTTTCTGCTCACTATCTTCATCGTCAATATCAAGCTTTTGACTCAAAATTCCACTTTTAACTTTCCAATACTCATTTTCTTCGGTATCATTAAATAATTTTTCGAAAATGCCGGCCATTTGTTCCAATTCGGTTATTTCTTCCTGTTTTAAAGATACCGCTTTAACGGGGTCTATTTTAAGAGTATCGTCAATATTCGACGAAAAATAGAGATCAACTAAAAAATCGGTATATGAAGTATTATGTTTTGGGATTTTACCTGCTGCATATTTCAGTGATTCTTCATCAAGTTCTTTGATGGAATTCTTCTTAAGATACAAATTTATTTTTTGAATATCCGAAGTATTTCTCCAACGGATAAAGGTTTGCGCTATGGCAGTTCTTTTTTTATAGTTAACTTTTTTATTCTCAAGAACCTTCTTAACAATAACTTCGGGGTCGGGAGGGTCGCTAAAAACGAAAGCCTCACTCAAATTAATAATGGCTTCCTTCAAAAAAATAGTATCTACACTGTCTAATTCGCTTATTACAACAACTTTAGTATCATACCCGACATATTGAAAACTTAAAGAATCACTCTTGTCCAGTTCAGAAATATCCAAAGAGAAAAGGCCTTTTTCGTTACTAACGGTTCCTCTGTTTTTATGTAATACCACAATATTTGTGTAAGGAAGCGGTGTATGTTTATCCATATCAACCACCATACCTTTCACAATATCGGTGTTTTGAGCAGATATTTGAAAACTGCCTGCAATGCATAAAAACAGAAAAAATAAAAAATACTTCATCAAATTATATATTTGTATTTCAACCCGCCTCATATATTATGAGTTTTGTGAAATGCCGGAAGAACCGATATAATGTTTTGTCAGAAATTATAATTCACAGGTATATTAACTACTTCCAAACAGTTTTATTTTGCAAGTAACTGTTTGGAAGTAGTGTTTTCAACCCGCCTTATGCATCAGGAGTTTCACGAACTAATGGATTAGGCGGGATAACCCCGATTTAGTGCAATTTAGCTTATAATCCGGAATTTGTATCCTTTGTTAACACTTTTTCGATTATGCCATTGCATAATTCGGGTTTAATAATCATTATACCATTATTTGTTCAGAACCTCTTTCTTAAGTCTTTGAATATGACCGCGACCAAGAGCTTTCACCTCACAACCGAGTTTGAAATACTCTCTGATTTTATCATCGGTAAGGATACCGAAGGCATCAATAACGGCAATCGGTCCGCCCGCCCATTTTACAATATCGGCAGGTTTAAGTTTTAAATAGTCGGAATGCGGAACAGCAAGAATAAGTGCTTCAACACCTTTAATTGCTTTCTTTAAATCTTTTTCAATCCTCAGATCTTTAAGGTGTTCCTGATTACGGAAAAAGCGTTTCCAGGAATGTTCGGCGTCTTCGTCCTGCAACTCAAATTCATTCCAGTTGTCAACATAAGGGTCGTGAACTCTCATCTCGGCTCCCATTTCAGTCAGTTTACGGACAACCATTTCGCTTCCGCTATACCGTGTATCACCGACATCCTGGCGATAGCTGGCACCACATATCAACACATCCGAACCGGCTATGTAGCGGCCCATATTACGGAGTCCGTCGCGTGTAAGTTCTGCAACATGAAGACCACGTGTGTCGTTAATATCAATTGCCGTAGGAGTAATTTTGAACACGTTGTCGCCATCTTCAAATCCGAGAATATGACGATATGCCCAGTATCCGAGTCCGCCGTCTTTCGGCAGGCAGTATCCGCCGATACCAGGTCCGGGGAATATCATATTACTGTGTGTCGGACGCTTTTTAATTGCATTCATAACTTTTATCAAGTCAACGCCGTTACGCTCTGCAAAAAGGCTCCACTCGTTCATAAAAGCAAGAATTGTAGCTCTGTATGAATTCTCAACAATCTTCGTTGTTTCCGATTCAATCGGCCTGTCCATCACTGTTAAAGGGAATTTTTCGGTATTCAGCACTTCGTGCAGGAATTTTTCAACACGGTTTCTGGCCTCAAGGTCACAACCCGAGCAAACGCGCCAGAAATCACGGATTGATGAAACATACTCACGCCCTGGCATAACACGTTCAAAGCTGTGAGACAATAATGGCGTCTCCTTTAATCCGCGTTTTGCAAATGCCTTTTTGAGGATTGGCCAGGCAACAAACTCGGTAGTTCCCGGAGCAACCGTAGTCTCAATAAGAACAAGAGCGTGCGGTGGAATATTCTCACCTATTGTTTTCATTGAAGCTTCGAGAGCTGCCATATCCGTTTCACCGGTCTTCATATTACCAAGGTCTTTCTTGGCATAATCGCACTGTACATCCACAACAACCACATCGGCCAGCTTAAGACAATCGCTGTTGAAAGTAGCAACGAAAGTTTTTGCGTCGCGGGTTGTTCTTTCGATAATCTCATCCACTTCAGGGTCTTCGGCTTTTACCGGCGACTCTCCCCTGTTGACCAAAGGTATTTTCCAGTAGCTTCTCACGCTCGGTCTTTGATAACCGATAACGAATTTGCTGTAATTGCCGTCTTTGTCTTTTGTATCGGCAACGATTGCAGCCATAACAACACCCACAAATCCGAGCCCCATAACCACAACAACCTCTTTACCTTCGGATTTTGCCTGTTTCGCTAACTTTTCAAGGCGTTTATATTCCGAATCGTACTCCTCTTTTTGAGGAATAACAAACTTCTCACCTGCCGGGGTAATTGACAATAATGCTTTTTTCTCTGCCATAATTATATGTTTTAAGTTAATAAAGTCATTAATATTTAATTAAGAGCACCTTGTTATGATACCGTAAGTTATTCATTATCTTATAGTTGCACTCAATTTATCCTCAAAAACCCTCATCATTTTCTTCATTACCTTGTCTATCACTTTGTCGGTGAGTGTTTTATCATTATCCTGCAAGATAAAACTGACTGCATACGACTTTTTACCATCTTCAATATTCTTGCCCTCATAAACATCAAACAGGTTAACAGACTTCAGCAGTTTACGCTCGGTGTTATAGGCCAGTTTTTCAACCTCGGCAAAGGGTATTGATTTATCGAGCAAAAGTGCAAGGTCGCGTCTTACTTCAGGGAATTTCGATATAGGAGTATATTGAACCCTAACTCTTTTTATCAGTTCGAAAACATAATCCCAGTTAAAGTTTGCAAAAAATACATCCTGCTTTATATCAAACTTCTTCAACAAAGAGGAAGATACCTTCCCGGTTTCAAAAACCTGCTTTTCATTGAAAAAAACATCCAGACCGTAATCGAAATATTGCTTTTCACTTTTTAAATATTCAAATTTAAAAAACGGTATTCCGATACGTCTTAAAAGATTTTGCGACATTGCCTTAATAAAAGTAAAATCCACCTCTTTTTCCGGTGTGTACCAGCTTTCATTATCCTTTTTACCTGTAACGAACAACGCAAGACTGTTAACTTCACTATATTTCCCGGTTACCGGTTTTTCCGGTTCCGCCTCAATGTTTTTAAAATAAACTTTACCAAACTCATACAGTTTTTGATCGGTATTTTTCCTGTTGAGATTATAGGAAATAACTTCAAGGCCTCCAAACAACAGCGACATACGCATTACATTCAGGTCCCGGCTGAGAGGATTCAGTATTTCAACACTTCTTTTTTCGTCGAAAGCTTTGCATTCCTCATAATAGGCTGCTTTTGTAAGCGAGTTGTTCATAATTTCATTAAAACCGTTATCGCTTAAAAAGGCGGCAATAACATTTTTAACCTTTTCAGCATCAGGTTTTTTATTATGAACAACTGCAGAAGTCTGGCGTGAAGGTATTTCAATATTGTTATAACCGTAAATCCTGAGTATCTCCTCAATTACATCGGCTTCCCTTGTAACATCAATTCTGTATGATGGAACTGACAGTTTCATTCCGTCGTCAGTCTCATCCTGAATTTCAAATTCCAGTGAAATCAGGATATTTTTGATTACATCTTTTCCCAGGTTTTTACCGATAAGTCTGTCAATATTTTTCCACGAAACGTCAACTTTGGTATTTTCAAAATGTCCGGAGTAAACATCTTTTATTTCAGATGATATTTTACCACCTGCAATCTCTTTAATAAGCAGTGCCGCTCTTTTCAGAGCATAAATAACCATTTCGGGATCAATACCACGTTCAAATCTGAATGAGGCATCGGTTTGAAGGTCATGGTGCTTTGATGTTTTACGAATATGAACGGAATCAAACCAGGCACTTTCAAGAAAAATGCTTGTAGTTTTTTCCGTAACTCCCGAATGTAAACCACCGAAAACTCCTCCGATACACATTCCTTCTTCCGAATTGCAAATCATCAAATCATTGGCCGTAAGCTCTCTTTCCACTTCATCAAGAGTAATAAACTTTGTTCCATCCGGAAGTTTTTTGACAATAACCTTATTTCCGGTAATTTTACCGGCATCGAATGCGTGCAAAGGCTGTCCTGTTTCGTGAAGAACAAAATTGGTAATATCAACAATATTATTAATCGGTCTGAGACCTATTGCATTCAGCCGGTTTTTAAGCCAGTCAGGAGATTCTTTTACCTCAATACCCGAAATTGTAACACCGGTATATCTCGGACAAGCTTCCGGATTTTCGACAATAACATCAATGTCAAGGTCGTGATTATCAGCAGAAAAATCTTCTACAGACGGCAGATT
>Ga0256914_1003759_pt1 | contig 11814 bp, 10 predicted proteins | sample HulkmetaG_FD_191571 | JGI IMG/M metagenome (GOLD analysis project Ga0256914, IMG submission 191571) | Hydrothermal chimney microbial communities from Main Endeavour vent field at the Juan de Fuca Ridge, Pacific Ocean - Hulk | ecosystem: Environmental > Aquatic > Marine > Hydrothermal vents ...
TTTTATCATCTTTTGGCTCAAACGCTTGTTGTTCGCTCCACTTTGTTTGCCATTTTGTCTCTATATCAGTTGGATTATAGCCCATTACACTTGCTCCATTCGCTAAAATTACGGCATTATACTTAATATTAGATTAGATTTTAAAATATACAATATCTATTAGCATAAAAAACTAAAAACATATAAAATGTTTTTTTATATTATAAAAATCACTTTATCTACACTAATATCTATTTTTCATATAAAATTTTACTTTCTATTCAATAAGATAGCTATATAATAGAATAAAAAATTATAACTTTTTAGGATTTATATGAATAAAATATACTCTTTACCTTTAGCAGTACTTCTCTTTTCAGCATGTAGCACAAAAGAGGTGCCTGTAAAAAAGTCTACAGCCTCTTTGGCCATTAAGAAATCAACAGCAACCATTGTTGCCATTCAACCCAAACAATTAAAAGCAACAATCAATAGTGTAAAAACATTGCCTCCTGCTGAAATCATCAAAACTCCTATCTTTACAAAAAATACCTCACAAATCAAACATAATATCACTCCACATATCACTCCACCTGAAGCTATAGAAGTAGTTGAACCAATTTCTATACCTCTTCCCACTTATCAAAAAGAATTCGTAGAGGTACAAGAGATAGAACCTACTGAACTCTTTTCACCAACACCACAATACCAAACTAAAACTGGATTACAAGATGAAATTCAAGGTGATTTTAGTGGAAACTATATGCTTGTAAACTTTATTGACAGAATGGTTAACGAGCATGGTTTTGAAAAAAGTTATTTAAATGAGGTTTTTTCTCAGGCTCAAAATACCAATAATTTTATTAGACCCTACAGAGCACCCAACACTGCTTATATTAGTGGTGCATGGGATAGATATAAACAAAATTTTATCTATGAGAGAAATATCCAACGGGGTATTAACTTTTGGAATAAACATAGAGCCACACTAGATAGAGCCACCGCTGAGTATGGCGTACCTGCTGAGTATATTGTAGGAATTATTGGTATCGAAACAGCCTATGGTGTAAACTTTGGAAAAAAGAAAGTTATTGATGTATTGACAACCAAAAGTATGCTTCCAAACAGAAGAAACAGCTTTTATACCAAACAGCTAGAGAAGTTCTTAATCATGACACGACAGTCCAATCTCAACCCAACAGAGCTTATGGGGTCAAATGCAGGAGCGATGGGGTATGGACAGTTTATTGCCTCTTCTTATCTTGATTTTGCAGTAGATTTTAATGGAGATGGAACAACAGATTTATGGAACGCAGAGGATGCCATTGGAAGTATTGCCAACTATTTTGCTCGAAATGGATGGAAACGTTCTATTGGTCAAGTGGCTATTCGAGCAAAGTATAAAGGAAATCGTTTTAAAAGACTTAAAACGGGATACAAAACAAAATACTCTCAGTATAAGTTGCGTAAAAAATATAAGATTAAAGCTCGAAAAACAATGAATTATGGGGGACCTGTCTCTTTGGTTAAACTCAACCGTGCTACACATGATGAGCTTTGGTTTGGAACACATAACTTTAGAGTGATAACAACCTATAATCATAGTTCTCACTACGGTATGGCGGTATTCCAACTAGCAAAAGAGGTTAAAAAAAGAAGAGGTGGATACTACTCCTCCCTTTAACCAATCCTCTTTAGAGGATTTTTAAAAATCCTCTTTACTCTTTGCACTCTCTACAATAGAGATAACTAAAGTATAGATATTTGCGATAATGGCACCAATGACCAATCCACGAATCAAATTTATATTTTCAGCACCTCCAAAATGTAAAAGCCATAATGAAGGAATAAGGTGCAAGTCTGCCACCAAAGAACCTGCCAACAGTTCAGCTGAGAGTAGGTTTCGCACTCCTAATTTTAGAATACTAGAGACAAAATTGATACTCGCTGCTGCAAAAAGAGCCATAATGGTATGCTCATATAGAAATGATACTGATGTAGTCAGACTCATCAGTGTAAAAAAGATATAAAAAACTTTTCCCCAATTCATCGTATAACTCCTTGAAATATTTAGTTTGTTCCCATGTTTAGCGTGGGAACAAGAGAGAGTATGCTACATCGTACCTTGTTCATACATCGCACGAATTTTCTCTTTCTCTTTCTCTCGCTTGAGAGCAGCAGCCTCTTTTTCCCTAAATTCAGCAACTGAAAATTTCAACCACATAAGCACAGGAGATGCCACAAAGATAGAGGAGTAAGTTCCCACCACAACACCCACAAGAAGTGTAAAGGAGAACCCACTAATAATCTCTCCACCAAACAGGTAGAGTGTCAAAACAACAAAAAATGTTGTAAGAGAGGTTAATGTGGTACGAGAAAGCGTTTTGGTAACCGACTCATTAATAACATCTGCCATATCGGGAGATTTAATGGTTCTAATCCCCTCTCTAATTCTATCAAATACGATAACCGTATCGTTTAGAGAGTAACCCAATATCGTTAATACCGCAGCTAAAATAGGTAAGTTTACATCTATTTGGAAAAGAGCTAATGCACCCATCGCAATAGTGATATCATGAATCAAAGCCACGACAGAAGCGATAGCAAAACGCCACTCAAATCTAAATGAGAGATAGGCAATAATACCTATGATAGAGAGAAGCATCGCCATGAGACCTTTCTCTCTTAGCTCATCACCCACCGCAGGACCTACCATATCAACACGTCGTATCTCAAACTTTCCTGTATCTTTGAGCATCTCACGCACCTCTACTTTGGCTCCACCCTTAACCGACTTTGAAGCTTGTTTGGTTCGAATAACAAGCTCAGATTCAGAACCAAACGAGGTGACTGTAGCCCCCTGATATTTTGGATTTTGGGCAACAATATTTCTTACTTTTTCAATGGGAGCTTTTCCCTCATATTGAACCTGAATAATCGTACCACCTGCAAAATCAATACCGTAGTTTAGACCTTTGGTAAAGAGCAATCCCAAGGAGATAATCACCAAAGTAATAGAGAAAAAACCAACTTTTTTGGCATTCTCCATAAAGTTTATAATCTCTTGTTTTTTAAAAACTTCCATTATTTTATCTCCTTATCAGTCTTGATTCCAAACCAGAAGCCAAGTTTTTTCTTGTCTATCTTTGGGAGTAACCACTGATAGATACCATGTGTTCCCAAAATAGCTGTCAACATGGATGCTAAAATACCGATACTAATGGTCAAAGAAAATCCTTTGATAGGTCCTGTACCATAAGCAAATAGTACCACCGCTGCAATAAGTGTGGTGATATTTGCATCCCAAATCGCAGTAAAGGCATTGTTGTACCCCTGCTCTATCGACTTGGTAATGGAGTTTCCTTCATGAAGAAGCTCTCTAATACGTTCGTTAATAATAACATTGGCATCAACGGCCATACCCACAGTAAGAACAATACCTGCCATACCTGGCAATGTCAAAGTTGCCTCAAACATAGACATCACGGCTAAGATAAGGAATAGGTTGGCGACCAAGGCAACATTGGAGATAACTCCTGCCACGCCATAATAGAGTACCATAAAAACAACCACCGATAAGAATCCAACAACAAGTGCTAAGATACTTGCATTGATATTGTCCTCACCTAAACTAGGTCCAATACTTCGTTGACTTTCAACTTGAACGGGAGCCAGTAACGCACCTGAACGCAATGCAATGGCTACATCGTGAGCCTCTTGAGGAGTAAAAGCACCTGTAATCTGTACCTGTCCTCCTCCAATTCTCTGAACAATATTGGGAGCAGTGTAGACTTGATTGTCCAAAACAACTGCCATACGTTTTCCTACAGATTTTCCTGTAAAATCACCAAATATTTTTGCCCCTTGTCCATTTAACTTGAAGTTAATAAGGGGTTGATTGTTATCTTGACCATATCCTACTTTTGCATCAACAAGCATAGAACCATCCAAGATAGGAATAGAGTAGAGTAGATATTTTGTTCGATTATCATTGACATCTCGCAAGATGATATCTCCGTACTGTTTAGCCTCACCATCACTCATCGTATCTACCCGTGCAGCCCGTGCTTCATCAACTGCCATCATCTGTAGGTGTGCTGATTTTGCAATAAGCTTACGGATACGGTTCTCATCCTCTTCTGTTTTGATTCCAGGGACTTCGACCAGTATCTTATCTTTACCCTGTTTGGCAACAGTGGGTTCAGCAAGACCAAACATATTGAGACGATTTCTAATGGTATCCACCGCTTGATCTATCGCATTTTGTTTGGTCAAAGCAATCAAATCATCCGTCAATTCCAAAGAGAATATTGCACCATTTTGATTAACGGCTACCTCTTTGAACTCCTCTCCCAAAATTTTAACTACCTTTGGTAAATCATCTTTATCAAGTACTTCAAACGTAATAATATTGTTATCTATTTTTAAGTCATCAAAAATAATTTCCTCTTTTTCAAGGTTATATTTAATACTTGTTCCCATAGATTTTACTTTTGATTCAACGGCAACTTCACTCTTAACTGAGAGAAGCATATGTAATCCCCCTTGAAGGTCAAGTCCAAGGGTAATTTTTTTACCACAGGAGCTACCTTCATCGGTGCTACTCTCATCACACTGTGTTAATGATGGGACAGAAAAAACAATCCCAAACAGAAATGCAAATGCAAAGATAACAACTCTATAATTTAATGCATTCATACGCTACGCTTCTAACTTTTTAGCGATATACGCCTTATCCAATTTAACGATACTCGTGTCGTTCAGTTTTATTTTGATAAAATCCTCTTCAACTTTGACGATTTCAACATAGAGACCACCTGATGTTACTATCTTATCACCTTTGGTAAGGGCTTCTAACATCTCTGCGTGTTCTTTTTGCTGTTTTTGTTGTGGTCTGATAATTAAAAAGTAAAAAATACCAAACAACATTATAAGTGGTAGAAATTGTCCTACTGCTTCCATAAGGGAATCCTTTGAGTTTAAAAATTAGCAAACATTTTACCATTAACAAGATAACACGAGGCTTTTTTATCGCCTTATTGAGTGCGGGGGCTATCTACCTCGATTGGCTTGGTATGGTAAACTACACCATCAATACAATTTTGGGACTCCTCACCCTCTACCTCCTCCTAGAAAGTGATAAAAAAGTATGGTTTTGGAGTGGTTTTTTTATTGGAGCTTTATGGTTTTGGTGGATGTCTGTGAGCTTCTTCAACTACGGTTTTGCATGGGCAATTCCCATTGGAATCCTCTTTCCTGCTATTGTTTATGGATTTATCTTTTGGTTTATCGCAAAAATAGCAGAGTATCTTCCTCAAAAATTGGGACAACCTCAAGAGATTACCCCTATGGTTATAAAAGCGATGGCACTACTTTTCTTGTCCTATCTTCACCCTTTTAGTTTTGATTGGTTCAAGATGGAGCTTATCTTTACCAATAGCTATCTGGGCATTCAAAAATGGCAGTTTGCTATTATCCTCTTTTCTATTGTGTTAAGTATCTACAAAGAGCAAAAATTATCTCTTTTTTTGGTTGTTTTTGCTTACCCCTTGACATCTCACTTCAATAAAACAGAGCTACCACAACATAACCTAAGCATCACCAACACGATGGTAACCGTCACCGATAAATGGAACCCCGAACTAGAATCATCTCATGTAGAGATGGTCTTCAAAAAAATCAATCTTGCCATTGCTCAAAAAAAATCCATTATCATCTTTCCTGAATCTGTTTTACCTGTTTTTCTCAACACACGACCCGAACTAATGACTGCCCTTCAAGGGGCTTCTAACGATATCTCTATTGTCATAGGGGGACTATATTGGGACAATGAAATCCCTAGAAACTCCACCTATATCTTTAAAGATGGCAGATTCTCTATCGCCAACAAAGTGATCTTGGTTCCTTTTGGAGAGAGCAACCCCTTACCCAAATGGATGGGGAAAATTGTCAATAATCTCTTTTTTGATGGTGCACCTGATTATGTCGCCTCCTCCAAAGTCACCGACTACCAACTTAACGGTATCACCTTTAGAAATGCCATCTGTTTTGAAGGAACATCTGAAGAGCTGTATGTTGGCAATCCAAAACAGATGATAGTCATCTCAAACAACGGATGGGTTACCCCCTCTATCGAGCCAACCGAACAGAGAATACTGCTACAGTACTACAACAAAAAATATGGAACCACCATCTACCACTCAGCAAATATGTCCCCCTCATATATCGTGCATAATGGAGAGATAATCAAGTGAAAAGATTCTATCAGATACCACTTAACGCCTACCAATCCATCTCACGACTGCTTCCTGCTTCCTGTCGTTACTACCCAAGCTGTTCAGAGTATGCCAAATGGCAATTTGAACTCAATCGAGTAGACAAAGCCTTTGCCCAAACCACCCTTAGAATCCTACGATGCAATCAGCTTTTTGATGGGGGAATAGACTACCCTGTGATAGCCTACAAAGCACCTCATTTACTCTGTTTAGCTACCAATATTAAAAAGATGAAATATTGGTTTGTACCCCAAGGTAAAGGGTTGTTTTATGTGATTAAAGATTATGGAGCATATAGCTAAACTATTATTTTTTAAGTTTTTTTGTGTATAATTATTATATATATCACTTAAGAATTAGAGAAAGTTTCCTTATGTATAATATGTATAATAGAAAAATAGATAACCAGTTTCATGTATTTAGTAAAGAGGTTAAGTTACGAAAAGAGGAGGAAACTGTAAGTCGTACAGATATAAATGGGAACATCCTCTATTTTAATCATACTTTTTCAAAAATTTCAGGGTATACGAGAAAAGAGCTTATTCGTGTACCCCACAGTATTTTAAGACATCCAGATATGCCAAAAACAATCTTTTATATTATATGGAAAACACTTTTAGCAGGGTATGAAACCCATGCTCTTATAAAAAATTTAACAAAAGAGGGAAACTACTATTGGCAGATAATAAATCTTTCTGTTCAAAAAAATAATCAAAACAATACTTTATCTTTTTTATCTCATGGGAGACAAGCACACCAAGGTATCATCAAAGAGATAACTCCTTTATACAAAGAGTTGTTAGAGATAGAAAAATATAATACAGACAGTGCTATTAGATTTTTTTTAGATTTTTTAAATAGAAATAATATCGCCTCCTATAATGACTATATATTAAGAGTAGAACACAACCAAGAGCGTCCCTCTTTGTTAAACTCTTGGCTAAAATTCTAATTTTCTATAAATACATTAAGTTATTAATATTTTTTTAATAAAATTTTTAACTTTTCTAATTATCAATACTCTGTACCACTCAAAACCACCATCTGACCAATGCTCAGGGTGAATATTTACCATAATCATATTTGGATTTTTTTTCTCTTTCAATAGAGTTATAATATCCTCTGTATGGGTAAATAAAAAATCAAAACCACTATCAACTTTATCTCTTAAATTTACCTTCTCATTGTCCCATGCACGACCTGCATCTGTAATATATAGAATCTCTTTAAAGTTTATATCAAAATAGGGTTCAATCACTATAGAGTATTTTTTATAATCATACTCATCCCATAACAGACGGCTATCCCACTTTGAAGTAGGTCTTCCGTGCATTGCAATAGTTTTTATAGGGTATATCTCTCTTAATCTATTTAAATTATTTTCAAAATCTTTAATAGCCTCTTTATAATCTCCATTGGTTTCTGCCAAAGATTCATAATGATACCCTATCTCATGTCCTAAATCTGCTATCTCTTTGATTATCTCCAATTTAAATGTGGAAGGGATTGTTCTAAAATAGTATGTGGCTTTTATACCCATACTATTTTCTATTTTTGCCATCTGTAAAGAACTATTTGGACGTCTGTCTACATCATGACGTATTAGTATAAGTGGTTTTGATTTGTTATATTTAGAGTTATAAAATTCATCTATTGTTAAAAACTGAAAATTACTCTCTCTTAGAGTTATTAAAAGCTTTTTGTATATTTTATGGGTAAAATCTTTCATTATTTAAACCTTAATTGATATGCTGGAGTCTCTTTTAATATATTGTGACTTTGTGGATAGTTTTCTGTAAACCAAATAGTAAAAGCTGTTATATCTATTTTTTCAGACAATAATTTCTCTTTTTTTATTTTAAACTCCTCTTTTAAATCTTTTTGATTTAAAAGCTCTACTGCTTTTTCTAAGAGTCCATCTGCGTTACGATAATCAAAAATAAGACCATAATCCCCTTGCTCTTTTATGGTTAAAGGGTCCAATGTATTAATATAAATACTAGGTGTTCCCAACATAGCACATTCACTAGCCATGGTCGCCCCCTCACCTATAAAGAGTGTTGCGAAAGCCAGTACATCATGCATCTTAGGAGGAGGAATCTTAATCTGATAAGGTTTTAGACTATCAGGCAATTCTCCTTCTGATGAGATAAAAATTTTTATTTTTTTAGCAAGAGTATTAATTAATTTCTCTTTATATTCTAAAGTTAATCCACCTTGTCCTACATCATGAGAAGCATCCCAAGAGACAAAACGGAGTATGATATATGGCTCACTTTGCTCTAGTTTTAATATCTCAAAAATATCACTATTTGGGGTGAACCAATTTGGGTGAAGATAGGCTAACTCATGATAACCATTATAAGGTATAATATTATCTGATTTAAGAGGAGGCTCTTCAAAATCATTAACCAATATCACCTCTGTAAAAGGAGAATACAACTTTACTTGCTCCATATTAAAAGTATCCTCAAAAGATAGATGAGGTTTTCTAAAGAAAAAAGAAGCATGTGCCACATACATAGAGCCATGGCTCATAAAAATATCTGGCTTAAAGTGAAATGCTGTCATAATTGATTGAATATCAAACTTTAATAAACCAAACAGTTTTCCTATCAGTTTTTTATATTTTTTTCCAAAAGATTTATATCTGAAACCATACTCTTCTAAAAGATAAATTTCAAACTCTTTATCTCTACACGTAAAGAGGATTTCATGCCCCCTCTCTTGCATTCTCCATGCAAAGTTTTTAAACAGATGCACATGCCCAGGGTGTCCTATATCTATCTGTATTCTCATCTTCCATACCTTATTTTTTTATATATTTTTTTGGCTTTTGATTTGGCATAATTAAAAAAATTATCATTCCAAATCCTCATATAGGGGGTTAATTCTCCTCCAAATCGTCGATAAAACTCTTCCACACCTAAAAGCATAGAACCCTCAAAATCGTAAATTTCACATTTACCTTGAAAATATTTTATGGTCTCCTTCACCAAAAGCGTATTCGCTCCTCGCACTTGATTAGCTATATCTATTCCATTAAACAGTAGATAAGCTGTGGTATCATCATACACCAGTCCCGATACAGAAATCAATCTATTATCAGATGTATAAGCACCAAAGGATATGAAGTTACCCTTTTTTTCTAACGTTTCTATGTATTTTTTAATCTTCTCTTTTTTGAATGGAGCTTTGCTTCCTTGTCTTATAAATGTTTTATTTATAATTTCATAAAACTCTTCAAATTCAATATTTTTTCGAATATCTATATGATGCTTTATCGCATTTTTTATATTTCTTTTTGTATTTGTATGGAAATTACTACCAATCTCTTCCATAGAGTTGGACAAATTTAAAATATAGGTATATCGTGTTTGTTGAGTGAAACCACCCCAAGAGAAGGGAATCCAATTGATAAAAGATGGATGAAAGTAATAATCAAAGGATTTTATATCTTTTAGTTTAGAGATAAGTTGTTCCATCTGTTTATACTCTTTTGAGACGATTTTTTGTACACTTCCCTCTTTTGACTCAAAAATTACTCCTAAGTATTTGTCTAGCATGGGGTTTGCATAAGTATTTATCTCATTTTTAGCTAAAACTATACCTGCAATAATCTTACCCTTCTCTTCAATAACCAATATCTCATAAGAAGCTTGAAGTGCATCTAAATACCATGTTTTAGAAAAAATTGAACCTTGTTTTGAGTTGTCTACAAAATTGTTCCACTCATTATAATTTTTCTTCTCTAATGTTTTTAAACTGCTCATTGTGCTTTCAACCATAAATCTAAGTTTATCCACTTCCAAATATCTCTGGAGCAGTTTATCTCTCTATTTAAATGTCTATCATACATCTTTTTTGTTATCTCTGTATCAATATATTTTTTAAACTCATCGCTTGGATTATTTAATATCTCATTTATCATATTTACAAAAAAATCCTCTCGAAACCACTCATCTTCAGGTGTTTCAAATCCCATCTTATCATATCGTAATCTAATTTTTTCAGGCAAAATAGATTTCATGCTCTCTCTTAAAATATATTTGGTCATTCCCTTTTTAATATAACTATCATTTTGTAAAGATAGTGTCTGCTCTACCAACCTATAGTCCAGAAATGGTACTCTTGATTCTATAGAGAACCTCATAGAGTTTAAATCACTCCATTTTAAAAGGTGTTCAAGCTTATATTCAAAATGGTTTATCAGTGATTTTTTGAGACTACCTGAACTATATAATCCATCTACTAAAGTATTATTACCATTATGATTTTTATAGAAGCTACTCTGTATATAGGCGACTTTTTTTAAATTTAAATTCATTTTTAATCGTTTGGGGAGGAGAAAGAAAGCGAGGGTTTTAATTCCAAACAGTGACTTATGGAGTCTTAGATAATCATACATTTCAGAAAAAAGTTTAACAAAAGATAGTTGGGTTAACAGCTCTTTAAAATAGAAACCATAAAAGTAATGATACCCTGCCAACTGCTCATCTGCTCCCTGTCCATCCAGTGTAACAACAGCATCTCTATTTGCCAATTTCATAACACTATATTGTGCATAAATACTGGTAGTAGGCACGGGTTCATCTAAATTGGCAACAAAATCATGAAGATTTTCAAACAGTGATTTAGCATCAGGTTTAATATATTTCATATTGTTCAAAAAAGGAGTCAACTCCTCTATAAACTCACTCTCATCACCTTTTTGACCTTTATCATAAATAGCTGAGAAAGTATAGATGTCATCTATCTTTAGTTTCTTAGAGACAATAGAGACGATAGCCGAAGAGTCCAACCCACCACTTAAGCAGACCCCTACAGGTACATCACTTCTCATTCTAAGCTTTACAGAAGAGGTTAGAAGTTCTTCATACTCCTGTGGTGTTATCTGCTCCTTTTTATTGCAATATTTCTCTAAATCATACCATTTATCTAACATAAACTCTCCATCTACATTAATAGTAAAACAGTGTCCATGAGGAATTTTATAAATCTCATTATAAAATGTTCTCTCTCCATAATCAGTTCTATTAAAAGAGAGATAATCAAAAACAGCTTGGTCATTAATAGAAAGCTTATCCACTGCTACTCTTATTGCTTTTATCTCTGATGCAAAAATAAATGTGTTATCATCTCTATAATAATAAAAAGGTTTAATCCCAAATCTATCTCTAGCACCAAAAACCTCTTTGGTCTCTTTATCATATATTACAAATGCCCACATACCATTAAACTTATCAAGACAACTCTTTCCCCACTCTTGATATGATTTCAGTACAACTTCTGTATCACTACCACCTTTAAACTCATAACCCTTCTTTTTTAGCTCCTCTCTCAACTCTATATAGTTATAAACCTCCCCATTAAAAATAAGTACATAACGATTATCATCACTGATCATAGGCTGATGACCTGCTGTGGATAAATCCAAAATACTTAAACGCACAAATCCTAAGCCCACTCCATTTTCAATAAAAACACCCTCATCATCTGGTCCTCTATGTTTTATCTTTTTCATCATCTTAGTAAGAGTTCTCTCTTCTATATTTATATT
>Ga0256914_1003760_pt1 | contig 11814 bp, 11 predicted proteins | sample HulkmetaG_FD_191571 | JGI IMG/M metagenome (GOLD analysis project Ga0256914, IMG submission 191571) | Hydrothermal chimney microbial communities from Main Endeavour vent field at the Juan de Fuca Ridge, Pacific Ocean - Hulk | ecosystem: Environmental > Aquatic > Marine > Hydrothermal vents ...
TATTTTCCCTACTAGTGTATACAGAAGGACTATGCACTAAGGACTAGTTCTTAGATATATAGTTCTTCTAAGGACTAAGCTAGGAATTCTATATATTCAGAAGGTTACATCACCTTAGCCCTTAGGAAAACTGCCTTACAAAAGGTTATAGGTCCATGCGTAGCTTCTTTAGTGCCTGCTTGAACTATTTCTTGACGTACTTAGGCGGTAGTACTTCCTCTAGTGCCTTAGCTATGTTGTAGTAGTTGAGGATATGACTACTCTTAACCTTCACTACTTGCTTTACAATTACTTTCAGTAAGTACATCACTAGTGCATTCTTGTTACTTCGCTGTAGGTCTGCGTGGGTTTAAATCCCACCTCCGTACTGCACTTAGGAGCTTCCTGTAATTCTCTTTAGTATGTTAGCACTTGAGTCCTTACCTGCATTACCTCAGTAATTTATAATTATGATTTTTGACTTCTACATTCTTGAATAGTAAAATAATTAGAGTAATTAAGAAAGTATGGTCTTTAAGCCCTCTTAATTCTTTATTCCTTAAGAGCTATGATTAGGTTATTCTTAATTACTTTACGTTTAAATGGTGTATAAATGCATTTAACTAAAATATTAAACCCTATCCTCTCTAACACCTTACTAATTTCGCTTATTGTGTGTAGTACGTAGTACCTAAGTACCTTATACCTCCTTCTAACTCTCCAAGGTACTAAGGCTACTCTTACAGGGCTTTTGAAGTACAGTAACTTAATTAAGTAAGTAATGATTAGCCAAGGCAGGAATCTTAGCTGCCATGGTGTCCAAGTACTCATTAAGATAAGCCCTGACTTACTTAACGTACGACCTAACTCCCTTAAGGCCTTAGCAAGATCATTGTGTGTTAAATGATGTAGTACAGCAATCGACAGTATAGCACTGAAGACATCATTTCTAAAGGGTAACATCCTTAAATCACCAGCAACAAACTCAGTTACGGAGTTACTATGGCGTAAGCAGTACTCCCTACCAGCTCTAAGTAACTCAGCACTAATGTCCAAACAAACAAGTAAGTGAGTTCCACAGAGACGTACTAGGCCTAACCCCTGATTACAGGGGCCCGAACCTGCATCTAAGACGTAACCTAAGCCTCCACTAACGCATAGTACCTTAACTACGTCCCAATACCTCCTAACGTAAAGGTAGCTAGAACCTATAATATCGTAAGCTGAGAGAACATCACCATACTTACTAATGATATAGTTAATAAGCATACCTACCACGTAAGGGTATAGGACGTAAAAGAATAGAATTGGTGCGGCGGCCGGGATTTGAACCCGGGATTTCCGGCGTTCTACGACGGACCACCGCCTTGGCAGGCCGGCGTCCTAGACCAGGCTAGACGACCGCCGCACCCATATAGGGCTTCTGAAATCAATATTTAAGCCTTACCTACAACCCTAACCCTAGGTAAGGTATTTAAGCGTAAGTAATTAATCTTTAAAAACACGTATTGTAAGTAGGGGTTGGTGGGGGCCCGTAGCTCAGCCTGGTGGAGCGCCCGGCTGATAACCGGGAGGTCCGGGGTTCGAATCCCCGCGGGCCCACCACACTAGAATTCACAGCTTTGGGGTCACTCCTAAATGCTAACTTAATTATCAAGATACTTAATCATGTATGGTGAATTATTAGGTCGTCTATAGCCCAACCTTCTGTAATACTCCCTAACACCAATACCTGATAATATAATCATTTTCCTCATACTGAATTCATACCTAGCTATCTCCTCAGCTGTGAATAATAACTTCCTTCCCCACCCCTTATGCTGCCAAGCCTCAGGATCTACGCTGTCGACAGGTACTTGAGGGCCGTATACATGAAGCTCTCTGACAATGGCTGTTCTACCATCGATTTCCGGTCTATGTGCTTTACTTGAGGGTATCCTAAGCCTGAGTAGGCCAACTAGTACGTTACTTTGAGTATCCTCAGCAGCAATGAATACCTCAACACCATTACTTGCTTCATAGTACTCCTTAGTAATAACTACGTTACTAACTTTAGCTCCTCTACGTAAAGCCCTACCAACTTCCCTAAACCTTATCTCATTAATACTTAAGCCCTTACGTAAGGCCCTCCTCTCCACTAACTCCCTTAAATTACCGTAGGTAGGTCCTGCTTCAATTATAGGTGCTGGTACGTCTCGCTGAACCCTCATGACCCTAACCCACTTAGGTATGTAACGATACATCTCAGAGATTAGCTCAACAGCCTCAGTATCATCTAATGCTTCATAACCCCCTCTTAACCACCACCTATAGAGCTTAGTGCCCTTAATAACTAATGTGGGGTATATCTTAAGCATATCAGGCATGAAGTCAGGGTTACTGAATAACTCCTTAATCATTTCTAAATCCCTATCAACGTCAGATCCCGGTAATCCAGGCATGATATGATAAACAACTTTAAATCCTGAATCCTTAAGTACCCTAGTTGCTTCAATAACGTCCTTAACCGTATGTCCTCTCTCTATACGTATCAGCACGTCATCATATATACTTTGAACACCTATCTCAACCCTAGTTCCACCTAGGTAAAGCATCTCATCGACGTGGGACTCACTACACCAATCAGGACGCGTTTCATAGGTAATCCCAATAACCCTAATCCTAGCAACTTCATTCCTAGCCTGAGCCTCCTCCCAGGAAGGAAGTACTTCAGGCTTAGGTTCGGGGAATCTATTAAAGGCCTCCAAGACGTTAGTCATGAACCATACCCTGTAACTAAGGGGCATCGCCGTGAATGTACCTCCCATCACTATTAAGTCGATCTTACTAGGTGTGTGACCTAGTATTAAATACTGCTTAAGCCTATCTCTAACCTGCTCATAAGGATCGAAACAGTTTCTCAGAGCCCTCATCAAAGCGGGCTCCTCACCCACGTAACTCTGGGGAGTACCTACTTCAGGACCTCCAGGGCAGTAGGCACACCTCCCGTGCGGGCAGTTAATGGGTCGTGTCATAACAGCCACTATGGTCACACCAGAGAGCATGCGTGTAGGCTTCCTAACACTTCTTACCGATTCCTTACCTACACTCAAGGTACCTCATGAGGTGTTTGATTCAAAGGTTAAAAACGGTAGAGTAGACACACTTACGGCGTGCCGCGGTAGTATAGCCCGGCCAAGTATGCGGGCCTTTCGAGCACTAACCCGAGGAGAGCCCGTGACCCGGGTTCAAATCCCGGCCGCGGCACCACCGACCTTCCCTAAATTCTCCTCAACACTATACCTTTTCCAGGTTCAATGTCCAACTTAAAAGCTCCTGTGTAGTGGTTTGTCATCCTCATCTTCTTAATTATTAAGTACCTCCTAACCTCCTTAACCTCCTCTACATTATCCATCCATAGATGTATAACACCATCAGCTATGTGCTCTAAACCGAAGCCGAAGGTACTGTTATGAACTAATACGTAACTACCTTCGCAACCAACGAAGAATGACTCAGTATCTTCAACGCTTAAGTCGTATACATACTTACAGTCTCTCCTTATCTCGTAAGTATTAGTAACCCTTACCTTCTTAACTTCACCCTCATGTACTGAATGAATTAATTCGTCTCCCCTCCTTAACTCACTAGGTTTTTTAAGTACTAATTCCCTACCATTAATTACGTAAACTACGTGGTCATTTGTTAACGTAAGCGAGGAACCATTACTTAACTCAATATTCATTAAGTAATCATTGCTTGCGTGCCTAATAACCGCTCTAACCCTCCTCCAAACAGGCTTATTAATTAGTGGATCGTAAGTAAGTACTTCAAAGCCAGGGTCTAGGAGTACCTCGAAGTCATATCCAGCACCCGGTACGTTAGGGATTAATTCCTTAAGCATTAGCTCATTAGTACCTAAGCCACTCTTCCTAATCATTACTTTCTCATATTCAGCAACACTCTTTGTAGTCATTGCATACTGAGACACTAGGAAAGCAGTTACGTTCTCTCTATGTGTAGCTATCTTAAGCTGGTAGGAGTACTTCCTAGCCATTGCGGGCTTATCAGCCCAAAACGCTGAAAGTGAATCTATCACTAACCTTACGTGCCTTAATGGTGTCCTCCTACCCTCACTAACTACACCTAATACCTCATAAGCATTCGTTATAGCCGCTACTAAAGTCTCAATATCTAAAGCAGCGAATCTCCTTCTTCGTTCGCTCTCAGCTAAGTCACTACTTAATTGCCTAGCAGTCTTTAATAGACTGAATATATCAATAACAACTATGTTAGGCCTCCTAACAGGTGGTTCACCACCTAAATAGTGGATTTCGTAATCACTGAAGAACATATTAAATTGCTCGGCCTGCTTAACAACATCTCTAAACTCAGCCTCCGTAGTTACGTAAATAACGGGGTCGCCCTCAGTTAATCCCCTGTAAGCATAGTGCATGCATAATATTGACTTACCCGTACCGGGTTCACCAGTGATGGCTATCCACGAACCCCTGGGGACGCCACCCTCTAGAGCATGATCTAATTCCGCAACTCCCGTACTCACTCTCCTAACGCTGTACCTCACAACCGCACCCACCTTACGTTACTCTACACTACTAATTAGTCGTGATTGGTTACTTAACGCATTTAGGTCTAGAGGGATTAGGTTTAACAGCCCCTAAGTAATTATGACGACGGTGCCGGGGTGCCCGAGCGGCCTAAGGGGGTGGGCTCGAGTTCCGGCTAATGCGATTAGGGAGACCCACTGGGGTTCAACCCCGCGCGGGTTCGAATCCCGCCCCCGGCGCCATAATTACTTGCGATAAGTAAATGAGGATCCGTCGCAGTAAATACCCGGTGTGTTCAGGTAGCTTAAGCCTTCGCGGCACGTAGTAAAGGCTAACCCGAGTTCCTCGCACAGGTTCTTCATTAGCATCATGTACTTGATTCTAGCGTCAATACTCAAGTATATTGAACCGTGTTTTTTCTCGCCAAATAGTACGTAGGCGTCCCTTAACTTACTACCGACCTTAGGTAATGCCTTAACTAGTCTCCTTAGAGAATCAGCCCTCGCTTTGTAAGTTGAGGAAATAACCTGAACAGCACCTAACTCACTAACTGCCCTTACTAGATCCCTTAATTCACTATACGAGTCATTAATGAAGGGTATTATTGGGTCGATCCTAACAATTACAGGTACTTTAGCTCTACTCAGTTCCTTAACTGCCCTTAACCTCCTTTCTGGATCTGGGGCATTAGGCTCTATAATACTCGCTAATTCTGAACTTAATGTTGTTATAGTAATGGCTACTGCAGCTCTTAGATCTTTGAGTAAATCAATATCCCTTACAACTAGGTCTGACTTAGTAACTATCAATAGTCTTAAGTCGCACCCTCTGAACCTACTAATTAACTCAAGGACTCTCCTCGTTAACCCTAACCTAGCCTCGGGGGGTGTGTAGGGGTCGCTAGAAGCACTTAACTCAAGTAACATATTGCTAGGTACTCTACTTAGGTCCTTAACTAACCTTCTTACTAGATTCTTCTTAGGTTTAGGACTGCTGAAGTTAGGTATGTATGACCTAGCGTAGCAATATAGGCATCCATGACCACATCCCGTATATGGGTTAAGGGTTAGTTTGAGAGGGCAGGTACATAAAGGTGATTTCCAGGGGTCGAACAACCTAATTACGCTTAACCTAGGCAATAGCTTAGGTGCTGCCAATGTAGTTCCTACCTATATATTGAAGTAGTTTGTAGGCTTATTTTTAGCTAGTTACGCATTACTAATTCTCGAGGTGGGTAAGTGAGGAACTTAAGCAGTTTAAGGAAGGTAGTGGTGGTTTTTGTCGGGGTCTTATCTGCATTAGTGATTATATGTGATGCATTACTGCTGTTTCCAGTCATTGTAGTTACTGGAGTAGTGTTACTCATGTACATAAACGACCTAGCTAAGAAACGTGGCGAAGTTCTTTATGACGAGCGGGACATAGCCTTATCTCTTGCAGCATCATATGATACATTAAAAGTCGTTATGATAGCTGGTGCTTGTTTCTCAAGCACCGTAATAATACTAAGTAAATTTATTAGCGTACCTCAAGCGCTCTATAACGTAGCTCAAGATTTAGCAATATTCATTTCCTTGTTAGGTATTACCTACGTAGTGCTTAGGAAGTACTATAGCAGGAAATACTAAAGCTACTTGTAGCATACGTAGCTTCATTATCTAGGTACGTCAATGCTTCACGTATCATTACCGCCTCCGTACTCGCACGCAAAGGACAGAGCTGAAAGCAGTACAAAAGCTATATATGTGGTAGCTTTATACTATAGCCTCAAATCACTAGGGGAGGGGAATAAGAAGTACTAGTAATGTGTTAGGAGCTTAAGGGCCTTTATGTGGCGGGCCCGGGGGGATTTGAACCCCCGACATCCGGCTTCCTCGGGGGAATCCCCACCTTTAGGAGGCCGGCGCTCTATCCTGGCTGAGCTACGGGCCCAACCCATCAATTTAGGTTATTACGAGGAGTTTTAAGTCTTATTTAGCAGTTCGGAAGTAAGGTTTATACGTCTCACACACCTTTAACTAAACGGTGCGGGGGTGCCCGAGCCAGGTCAAAGGGGTCGGGCTTAAGACCCTCCGGCTATAGGGGTTGGAGACCCGATGGCGTAGGCCTGCGTGGGTTCGAATCCCACCCCCCGCACCATTACTTACTAATCCTCACCCTCTTTAGCGGAGTACCGCATTTCTCGCAGGTTCCTGGCCTACTTGATACGTGTCCGCATGCCGGGCATTTATACACGTATCTTCTTGCTTTTCTTAAGGGCCTATGCTTAATCCCCTTAACGGACGCGCCAATACTTAATGCTACGTTCTGAACTGACCTATCATCCGTTATTACAACTACCCTGCATCCAGCACTAATTAATTCATGAGTTAATGCTAGCAACTTAATATCAGTACTTGATAGTCTCCCTAACTCACCTAATCTCTCAGCTACTTCCCTAATCCTCCTCACAGATTCAGTATCTGGTGTAATTACGATTACCTTACCAGCCTCTAATGAGTACTTAAGTCTTAATGAACTATCCCTATCTTTAACCTCCTTAAGAACATCATCAGTAGTTACTACTAAAGGTAAGGATAGTTGAGCACCTGCGAAGAACCCAGCAGCGTCTAGTACGTAAACTTCAGAATTGCTAACCTTACATACACCTCTCAAATAATCTGACATAGTACTCACCTAAGTTAAACCTAACAAATACTGCAGGCGTTTTAGCCTTCGTAATTAAGACCTCATCACCTGGTGAGAGATTTATTTCATGGGCCCCATCACATATGAGTACTAATGGAGGTGAGTCACCGAGTACCTTAACCCTTAATAGCGAGTTACTGGGGAGTACGACCGATCTACAGCAGAAGGTAATTGGAGCTAAGGGAGTTACTATGATTACGTTAAGATCAGGGTCAACTACGGGTCCACCAGCAGCTAAGTTATAGGCTGTAGAACCTGCTGGTGGGCATATTATTAATCCATCACCGACTATAGTGTATATGGGTTCATCACCCTTAAACACGCTGAGCCTAGCTACTTTAGATCTCCACTTACCGGTAGTTGTTATTACGTAATCATTTAATGCGTAAGGTAATGTAGTAGAACTATTCACTAACGCACTTAATCTCATGTACTTAACGAGTTTGAAATCACCTCTTACTAATCTACGTAGAGCCTCCCTATACTCAAAAGGTGGTACATCACATAGAAATCCCCTCTTACCGTACTTAACAGTTATTATTGGTATGACCCTATCCTTAAGTCTATGGAGAGTCCTAAGTACGGTTCCATCACCACCTATGACTAATATGTAATCCACATCATCCTTACCAACATCAAATGTGTCCCAGCTGATCTCACCCTCCATTTCAGAATCCATGAATGATTCGATACCTAACTCAGTAGCATACTTGAGTATCTCTAGGCCTAACCTTAATGCCTGCTTGCTACCTCTCTTAATAACCACGCCAAGCCTCACTACCTAACTACCAAAAGGAATAACTCTGAGGTAACATATATTTAGCGTGTGTGGCCTTGGTAATTGCTAAGTGTATTAAGGTACGTAAGGAACTAGCTAGTGAATTAATTAAGAGATTAAAGGTATCTAAATTAATAAGTGATAAATTACTTGTTAAGAGAGAAGGTGATTACGTACTAATACCCATAAAGGCTGACCCTAACTCAGGTGTCATTAGTGAATTACTGAAGGAATTTAACGCCGAATTACTTGAAAGTGACTTTAAATACTCCTTAAAGGGACTAACCTATAAGGATTTACTTATTCGCGAGGGTTTAGTACCTAGGAACGTAATTGACTCCCTACCAAGATCATTTGAAGTAATAGGTGATGTAGCAGTCATTAAGGTAAGGAAAGTAAGTAATGAATTACTTAGGTACGGTAGGTACGTAGCTAATGCAGTAATGAGTATATCAAGGAATGTATCTTCAGTGTATATTGAAGTCCCTGGTCTAGAGACGGATTTCAGGGTACGTAGGTTAATGTTCTTAGGAGGTACTAGGAAGACATCAACGATACATAAGGAATACGGTATAAGGATCTACGTGGAGATCGATAAGGTGTACTTCAATCCATCTCTCTCAGAAGAGCATCACAGAATAGCTAATTACGTACGTGACGGTGAAGTCATAGCTGACTTATTCTGTGGTGTAGGTCCGTTCTCATTGCATATAGCAAGTAGAGCTAACTGCGTAATCTATGCAGTGGATCTTAATCCTGAGGCTATTAAGTGCTTAATTAAGTCTCTAGAGCTCAATAGGGGTAGGTTAAAGGGGTATGTGGTACCAGTAAATAGTGATGTGAAGTATTTCCTAAACATACTAGGTAATGAGGTTCTGGATAGAGCGATTATGAATTTACCTCATAAGGCCATTAATTACCTAAGACACGTATGGCCTAAAGTGAGGTTAGGAGGTACGGTACATCTATATGTAATAGGTCATAACGCTGAGGAAGTTAGGGAGAGAGTAGTCACTAAGGTAATTAATGAATGCTTAGGTAACGCGTTAATTAAGGACGTCGTTAAGGTACTAGATTACGCACCACATAAGTACGTATTCAGAGTAACTCTAGTTAGGAAATCCTAAACGTACCAAGCACTACTTAGGCCTTGCCAAGTATATATTATGCTTATTACCTATAACAACAACACTTAACCTACAACCCAGCTCTAACTCACTACTTGATATTATCGTAAATACTCGGTCCCTCCTCCTAGTAGGTACTGCTAGCCATTCATTACGTAACCATCCAGGAGCTACTACCTCAACCTTAACCTTCTCACCTACTCTATATGGTATGGGCACCATAGGTGCCTTCTTAATTCCGAAATCATCCTCACTAATCACCAACTTAACGCCGTATTTGATCTCTAACCTCCTTAAGTACCTATAGAAATCTCTCCAACCCATTCTCTTAATACCCCTAGGGATCCTACCGTGTTTATGCTTAAGAAATAACTGGATGCCGAAGGGGGGATACTTCTTACCTACACCGATCTTTAATCCCCACTCAATGATCTTTGGTATGTCCTCATCATTAATGCCGGGTAGTAGGAGCGGTGCCAGCATTACGTCAATTCCTGTGTTAGTAATTAAGTACTCAGTTACCTCCATAACCCTACGGACATCGTAGTAAGGCACACCCTGTAAGTACCTAGCCTTCTCGGGGTCTAGGGTATCTATACTTAAGTTAATCCTATCCAGCCCAGCTGAATCCAACCTATCGGCTAATTTATAAGTCAACGTGGGTGCGTGCGTTTGGATACTAACTACATCAACACCTTCTATCGACTTAATCTCATGTATTAGGTCTGGGAGCTTATCGTAGAGTAGGGGGTCACCTACAGTATCTATGTGTGCCTCAATACCCTTACCTCCCTTAAACTTAACTAGCTCCTTAAGCCACTCAATGATTAAGTCCTTAGCTACGTAATACTCACTAATCCTCCACTTCGACTTAGGTCCTGCATCAGTTGAGCAGAAAATACACGATAGTATGCAGTAACTTATGGGTCTGACCTGTATTAACGTAGTACCACGATCTATTAACCCAAAAGCTATTGAGCCTATTAACGGAGTATCAATGTCATATCCTACTCTAATGAAGTACCTACCCTGAAGCTTCATCATCCCTACAACCACCCAAGCCCTCAAAGTACTGGGTCGACCTAACTACTACATCCTCGTAGTTGCTGGGTATGATCACTTCACCATTCTCATCTAGCGGGAACACGTAAGGTAGCTCAATCTCAAGTTCACTACCGAGTAGCTCTACTCTGAACTTTACTCCCTTAACCATCTTGATACTACTTAATTCATCACCTAGTAGCATCCTCTTAAGTACGTAAGCAGTACCTGCGATGGTTAACTGCTCCCTACCTAAGTTCCTAGGTACTGCCTTATAACTTAGCCTACTAGTTATTAACTCCTTAGTCCTACCCCTAGGTGGGTAATCACCCATTATACCCCCTATAACTACCACCTCATACGTCCTAAGGTCATTAAGGGTTAACTCCCTAGGTGCTTGAGGATCAAGGACTATTACCTTACTAAATACTCCCTCCCTAACTAAGGATGTAATGCTTTCTTGCTTAACTAAGCAATTACTGCTACACACTCTGGACTTAAGTAGATCCACGTCTCCTTTCCTACGGACATTAGTGAATACTACCGTAGCTACGTCATTAAGTACCTCAACTAAGAACTCATACTCAGACAGCATCCACGGGGATATACATGGCTCGAGATGCTCAACTACTACGTACTTAATCAAGCTACCACCTACCCCATTAAGTATTAATTACAGAGTTTAGAACTGTCGTTACGGGTGTGTTCGGAGGGATGTAAGTGTGGTTAAGTACTTACTCAGCGGTAGGAACTTAATTACCTCATCATTACTTACGCTAATGGTTCTGAGTACGCTATTAAGTATCGTATCTACTAATGCATTAAACACGCCAAACACCGTAGTTGGTGAGACTGAACTCGCACTACTGGCAGTCACTAGGTCCGGTAAGACATTAGTAGGTACTACTATGGAGCTTAAAGTCATAGTAACTAAAGGATCCGGCAGGGTATTCCTAGCTGTTGAGCCCATAGCTGAGTTAGACCTACAGACATCAGCTAAGTTAGCAGCCTTAGTAGCCGCTAACGCAGTTGGTAAGGACTTCATGAGGTATAATTACTTCATAGAATTACTAGCTAAGGCTCAAGTAGTCGGGGGACCTAGTGCGGGTGCTGCTATAGCAGTAGCGATAGCAGCTGCATTAACAGGTAAGGGTAACCTACTTAATAAGTCAGTAGCTATCACTGGAGTCATAATGCCTGACTCAACAATAGGGCCTGTCGGTGGGTTACCTGAGAAGATTGAGGCTGCTGGGATAGAGGGTGTTAAGGTTGTGTTGATACCTAAGGGGCAATTAATAGTTAAGGATCCAGTAACTAATAAGACTGTTAACATACTCTCCATAGCTAGGAAGTACGGATTACGTATTATTGAGGTTAGTGACATATATGAAGCCCTCAAGGATTTAGGGATAATTACTCACCTACCTCAGTATAGAGTAAGTAGCTTAAGAATGCCTAAGTCAGTAGTTAATGTTATGAAGTCATGGGTTAGGGAATTCAATGAAACATACCCTAAGTTACTGAGTGAGGTAAGGAGTGAGTTAGGAGTATTTAATGCCTCAGTACCTATAGGTAATTACACACTAATGAAGTTAATAACGAACTTAACTAGGGAGGGTATGTCACTCTATAAGACAGCGTGTAGGGAGGTACT
>Ga0256914_1003761_pt1 | contig 11813 bp, 10 predicted proteins | sample HulkmetaG_FD_191571 | JGI IMG/M metagenome (GOLD analysis project Ga0256914, IMG submission 191571) | Hydrothermal chimney microbial communities from Main Endeavour vent field at the Juan de Fuca Ridge, Pacific Ocean - Hulk | ecosystem: Environmental > Aquatic > Marine > Hydrothermal vents ...
GGCGGTCAGAAACGCTTATTTCATGGCATCAATCACGGTCAAGCACGCCACCTAAGTAGTTACTCGTGATCTGTCATCATCATACGTCCATCAACGCCAAACGGCAAACGCCCCCTGCCGGCAGTGATGAGCAGGCGCGTCGCATTTCGACTGATGCGACGCATCCCCTCACGCCGAACAGTGCATCACCCTGCCATGTTCATCACCGTCTGCAGGGCCACCTCTGCGCAGCCAACGAAGTCGTCGATGGGCAGATATTCGTCCACGGTGTGCACCGCGGCCTGGCCCGAGCTGACGGTCACGGTCTGGATGCCCGCGGCGTTATAGTGGTTGCCATCGGTGCCGCCGCCGCCCTCGCGCAGCACGGGCTCGTAGCCCAGCTCTTTGTTGGCCCTGACCACGGCCTGGATGATGGGCGCATCGTCGGGCAGGCGGTAGGCCTTGTAGTTGTGGACGTGTTCCAACTCCAGCTTGCCGCCCCAGCGGGCCGTGGTCTGCTCCAGCGCGTTGACGATGATCTGACTGAGGAGCTCCAGCTTGTCGTTGTTGCGGCTGCGGGCTTCGCCAAAGAGATGCACTTCCGCGGGCACTGCGTTGCGGGCGGTGCCGCCTTCGATGGTGCCCATGTTGCAGGTGGATTCGTGATCCACCCGGCCCAGGGGCATGCGGGTCAGGGCTTCGGCCGCGATGGCCAGGGCATTGATGCCCGCCTCCGGGCGAAGCCCGGCGTGCGCGCCCCGGCCCTTGATGGTGACCAGGAATTTATCCGCGGAGGGGCCGCTGCGGGTGATCTTGCCCGGGCCGCCGCCGGTATCGAGCACCAGGCCCCATTTGGATTTGAGACGGCTCATATCCAGGTTCTTGGCTCCCTGCAGGCCCAGCTCTTCTTGCACGGTCAGCACCACCTCGATGGGAGGATGGGGCAGGTTTTGCTCCTTGATGAGCTGCAAAATCTCCAAGATGATGGCGATGCCCGACTTGTCATCTCCGCCCAGCACGGTCGTGCCGTCCGAGTAGATGACGCCGTCGCGGATCACCGGCTTGATGCCGCGGCCCGGCTCCACCGTATCCATGTGGCCCGAAAGCAGAAAGTATTCGCCTGTTCCATCCTCCAGCCGGGCGATGAGATTGCCGTAATCGTCCACCTCGGTGGTGAGGCCCAGGGCCTGCAGGCGTTTGATCATCTCCTCCCGGAACGCGGCCTCCTCACCCGAAGGGCTGTCGATCTGGACGAGTTCGAGAAACGTATTGACAATGCGATCGCGGTTGATCATCGCAATAACTCCTGATTAGATTGTGAGAGATCGGTAGAGGGTTGTGGAATTCGGACGAGTTACGGGAATTCATAGAGATTCATTGAGATTCAGTAGATCACGATTTGCCATGATGCGCAGAGCCGGATCCGTGATCCGGCGGTGATTCGAGCGTCAAACCCGCCGGATTGTGAATTCGACTGGACACAGACTCTCACAATCGTGATCTACTGAGATTGAAAAGATCGAATCTCGAGCGAATCTCCATGAATCCCCCATCCTTACAATATCGCCGCGCTGATGGCCACGCCCACCAGCACGGAGACCACCGCTGTAATCAGTAGCGGTATCATAAACGAGTGGTTCAACACGAAACGGCCCACCCGGGTGGTGCCGGTCTTGTCGAAGGCGATGGCCGCCAACTGGGTGCCGCCCACGGGCAGGAACTGCACGCCGCCGATCGCGGGCGTCATGCCGATGAGCAGGTTGGGCGCGATGTTCAGGCTGAGGCCCAGCGGCAGCATGGTGGTGGCTGTGGCCGACTGGCTGGTGAGCAGGGCCGCCACGGTGAAGATGCCCGCAGCGAAGAGCACCGGCGCATTGGCGATGACGCCGCCCAGCCAACCCATAATCAGCGCCTCATTGGCGGCGATGAAGGAATCGGTCATCCAGGCGATGCCAAAGAGGGAGACCACCGCGATGTAGCCGGAGCGGGCGGTGTTGGCCTTGGCCACCTCGGCTGCGGAGATCTTGGTCATGGTGATGATGATGGCCGCGATGGTAAGCATCACCAACTGGATGCTGGTGCTCATGCTCAGGGGCTCCAGCGCGCCGCCCTCGCCCGGAAGCTGCGGACGCAGAGCCGGGAAGAGGCCCATCAGCACCACAATGATCACGCCCAGCAGGAACAACCCGGCGCTGAGTTTGGCCGTGGCGGGCATGGCGTTCTCCTCGATCTCCTTCTCGGTGTGAGGCGGATCCACCAGGCCCTCCTTCAGTCGGCGCAGATACTCCGCATCTTTGTCCAGGTCCTTGCCCCGGCGGGTCTGGATCAGGGCTGCGACCATGAGACCGATGAAGGTGGCGGGCATGGTCACCAGCAATATCTGCGCCATGCTATACCCATACGGCTCGAAGGTCCCCACCATCACCGCCATCACCGCGCTGACCGGACTGGCCATCAGGGCGAAGGCCCCTGCCACCGTGGCCACGCCCAGCGGGCGCTCCGGGCGGATCTTTTCATTATAAGAGAGTTCATAAATCACAGGGATAAGGGGGTAATAGACATGAGCCGTTCCTGCTCCCACAGAGAAAATCCAGGCGACAGCAGGAGCGTAGAACGTAATACGTCCTGGGTTGGAGCGCAGCACCTTCTTGGCGATTTCCACCATATAATCGATGCCGCCCGCCACTTCCATGGACGCGGCCGCGATGGTGACGGCAATGATGATCAGGATGGCGGTGACAGGCGGGCTGGTGGGGATGACATGAAAGCCATATGTCAACACCAAGAGCCCGACGCCACCCCAAAGCCCCAGTCCAATGCCTCCCATTTGGGCGCCCAGCAAGATTGCCCCAATGACAACCGCCAATTGCATGAAAAAGGAGATCGTGTCGCCGCTCATTTGGTTCCTCCTTGTCTTGTTAATAAAAGAAATAGGTCGAAAAAGAAGATATGAAACTCGCTTGATATGGGGCTATTGTTTGATTTATGGGGCGCTTGCTTTGATCTGCACCATCATCTTGGATGTCTTGAAACCTTAAAAAAAGTTGCCCGACTGTCTTTTGGAATTATAGGTGAGAAAGAGGATAATCGCAAGTCGCTTTGTTGATGGGGGCGTTTCAAAATTTAGACGCCTTTCGTATTCCTGGCCGTCGCTTCAGGCCTGTGGCCAGTGGCCGGCCTCTGCCGTCCAGGTTGTCGCAGGGCAACCACGGGCGCTATCTGAACGCTTTTTACAATTTCTCCCTCGCCCATCTCGGAGCTTAATGTGGAGACGGCCCGAGTTCACTCGGCCAGTGCCCAATAAGTGCCTCCAAATTGAAATGCACCCTGTGGATACTTTACTGCGGGGTGATGAACGCTGGACAAAAGAAAAACCCCCGCTTATGGGCGGGGGCTTGAAATTTCGAAGGTGAAGGCGCGGTTACTCGGGATTAGGCATGATGATGATGGAGGTCGTATTGTCACCGTTGTCTGTAATCATCATGACGAAGGAATTATCACCTTTACTCCAGGTGCCCATCGATTTATCTCCTTCCAAGGACCATCCCATACTTGTTAGCTGCTCGTTGTAGAATTCAGCCAGTTCATCAACGCCAAGTTGGCTGGTGAGATTGATCATTCCTCCAAACGATCCATCGACAGTCGTTTGTTCGGGAACGGGGAATGCGCCCGGCTCGAATCCAGGAATATTGACTTGGCCTGGTTTGGGCGCTTCGGCTGGCGGCTCGATGACAATGTCGCCGTTGATGTTAGAAATTTCGGAGAGGATACGACCTTTGATGGTCGTTGTAGAACCGTCGGTCTTGGATTTGAAAGTGCCTTCGATGTTGATTTCGACCTTGACTGGATATTTCTCTTTTTCAGCGATCCAGAGGTCACCGGTGGTTTGAATGTCGACAGTTTCAAACTGGGTAATATCCTCTCCATCATCCAATTGTGAGATCATGGCGCTATTCAACACTTCTTGGAAGGCGGCGTCATCCTTGAATTTGTAATGGATGGTCTTGACGCCGTTGATCTTCTCTTTTCCGACCTTTTCGAGATCGTCAACGCTCTCAACAAAGTCTTCGATGCCGATGCTAATCGGGCCATCATCGCCTGCTTCCTCGCGCGAAGCCGAAATCCATTGATCTCCCAATTTGATGTAGGTGGTGTCATCAATGGATATCATCTGGATTTCTTGTATATCTTCGCTTCCGTCTTGCGCCCCAGTTGTATCGAGGCCGCTCATAGTGGTCGAAAGGTTGTATCCGTAGGAGTTATCGGTCTTTACCCAGTCGCTTTCGAAAATGATGTCAATATGGACAGGTTGTTGGTCATCTGCAGGCGTGTGGGTGATATCATAGGTGTATTCACCTTTTGCATGATACGAATTAGCCACATCTTCAACTTTGACAAATTCGCTCGTTAATTCCTCTTTCGGCTCAGGGGTGGGCGTAGGCGGCTCTGGGGTAGGCGTAGGCGGCTCTGGGGTGGACGTGGGAGCTTCGGGTGTGGTCGCCTTGGCGTTCGTAGCTTCGCCCGATTTTGTTGTTGTCGTGCCGGCGTCTGTCGCGCCGTTATCTGATGCCTTGTTGCCACCACATGCAGCCAGCGTGAAGGTGAGTGCAAGTACTAGTAAGAGTGTAAAGAGTGTTTTGCGGTTCATGTTTAGTTCCTTTGAATTGAGAATCTTCGTAAGGTGGTTAATGATAGCCGATTTCTTGTAAATTGGCGAATATGTTCGCTGTGCGCAAATGACGTCTTCCTGGTTTTGGAGCGTAGCAGCGACCTGGATTGCATTGACCAGGACAACAAAAAACGCTTTGGCATCATTATATACGTTGCCAAAGCGTTTTGGGTTCCTGTTGCCCGGGGTTAAGCGGATGTGATTTTGGATTGCGAGATGCCATCAAAGATCATATCCACGGTGCGATCGAGTTGTTCTGGCAGGGATGTTTGGAAGTCTTTGCTGCACCAGATAACGATTTGTTGAAAGTAAAGGGTATAGAGGGCGTCCGCCACGAAGGAGGAATCAGCGCTTTCGATGATTTCTTGTTTTCGTTTTCCTTGTTCGATGAGCAGCACCAACATGGCCCGAAAATCCAATTGCGCCCGGCTGTTATCCACCAAATCTGGGAGTCGCAGGCCACGATAGACCATTTCTTTGACCAACTCTCGGTCAGAATCCAGTCCAGCCGCTAGGGCGTGAAACATTGCTTTTACCTTACCACGCGTGGTTTTCTGTTGGAAGATGTCAGAGGCGTTGACTTGCCCCAATTTCCCCAACATTTGTTCTCCTAGCGCCAGCAAAATGCGTTCTTTTGTGGGAAAATAATTAAAAAATGTCCCTTTGGCCACGCCCGCGGCGCGAGTGATGTCTGAGACTTTGGTTTGCTCGTAGCCTTTTTCACGGAACAGTTGTAACGACGCATTGAGAAGGCGTTCGCGCTTTTGGCGTTTTTTGTATTCACGTAATGGCAAATTAGAATGCAGTGTCATTGATTGAGCCATGTGATAAAAAGTCCCGGTTGGGGTGGTGTGTGCAGTGAGAACGGGTGAGTTGACTGAAATTTAAGATCAGCTTGGGGCTTATCTTTCTTACGCAATCTATGACGAAAGCAGTCGCAAAAAGTTACGGCATATTTTACTGTTTGGTTGCAAGTTGTTTTGAAACGTGTGCAGTTAGGGTTGGTGTCCAGCTTTGGTGCGGGGCTCCACAGGCGAATTCTAAATTCGCCCGGCAGAAGGGCGCGTTCAGGGCAAATCTCCTCGGGCTATTGGTCACCCCCAATTTGAAACGCGTCCCCGGCGCTCACAGGGAGTTGACACAACGCGGCATAACTGCCTATAATGAAGTAGTATCCAATGTACATTCGGACGGAAGGATTTGCTCTATGCGCACCATAAAACGTTATCCCAATCGAAAGCTGTATGACCTGGAGCGAAAGCGATATGTCACACTGGATGATATCTCGTTAATGATTCAAGATGGCGAGGACATTCAGGTGATTGATCATGAGTCGGGAGAGGATTTGACCAGCATTACACTTTCTCAGATTATTTTCGAGCGAGAAAAGAAGCAATCGGGATTTTTGCCAAAATCAATTTTGACAGCTCTAATTCGCACCAGCACCGCTCCGTTTGATTATCTCAAAAAGTCCGTTTCTTCTTCGATCAACGTGTTGCATTTGCTTGAGCGTGAAATCGATCATCGTATCGACGCCTTAGTTGCCAAGGGGGAATTAGCGCATGACGAGGCGGAGCGATTGCGTAAGGAGCTATATGGCGGGGCGGCTGAGACCGCCAAGGGATTGATTCCAGATATCAAGCTGGATGCGGCGCTCAGCAAGTTGAATGTGCCGACGTATGAGGACATCCAGGCTCTGGAGACCCAGGTCGAGAAGTTGATGGCAAGCGTCGATAAGTTGTTGGCTGCCTCCGAACATGAAAACCGGTCTCAGGAGGATGACGCCGAGGAGGGCGAGAATAACCATCTTCCGGGCGAGGATGAGTCTTAGTTGTCATCATGTCGATCGTTACGGGTTATCAGTCGGCTGTGATTGAAAAATTAGCCAGTGCCGGGACCTCGAAGACGGCGATTGTTTTGGCGGGGGGCGGGCTCACGGGGGCGGTGTATGAGGTGGGAGCATTGCGGGCCATCGACGCCATGCTGGTGGATCGACGCGTCAATGATTTCGATATCATCGTTGGCACCAGCGCTGGCGCTCTGGTGGGCAGTATGCTGGCCCGAGGAATCGCGCCAGGTGAGATGATGCGCACCCTGGATGGCACGCATTCGGGCTCTTCTCGTATTTTGCCCAAACATATTTTTTCGTTAAACACGCAAGAGTTTTTGCATAAGGGAGTGCGGTTGCCCCTGACAGTGAAGAATGCGCTTTCGCATTATCTTCGCCATCGTCACGATATGAATTTGTTCGACATCTTGTGGTCGCTAACAGATGCCTTGCCTTCTGGGTTGTATGATAATCGGGAATTGGAGCGATTTATGCGGGGCGTGTGGCGGGAATATGGGTTAAGCGATAGCTTTACTGATATCGAGCGTGAATTGTATATCGTTGCCACTGATCTCGATACGGGCCAACGCGTTGTCTTTGGTAGTCCCGACTGGCAGGATATCCCCATCAGCAAAGCGGTGGCCGCCTCCAGTGCTGTGCCGTTGCTTTATCGACCGGTGCGTATCGGCAATCAAGAATTTATAGATGGCGCAGTACGGGGAAATGCCAGTCTGGATATTGCGGTGGAGGCTGGAGCTCGTCTTATTGTTTGCATCAACCCTTTGGTGCCCATCGACAATCGCCATAAGCGCGATATTCCATTGTTGGGAGAGGATGGTAAATTCATTAGTGAGAAAGGCGCACAGGCTGTTTTATCCCAGTTCATGCGGATATCAATGCGCAGTGGTTTGGCGTATCATATCAAGCAGTTACGCCGGCGTTACCCTGATATTGATATTATTCTTATCGAGCCAAGACGGGATGATTTCGAAATGGCGTTTTATAATGTCATGCGGTATTCGGCCCGGGTCACCATTGCTCAGCATGGCTATGAATCGGTGACATTGGATCTTGAGAATCAGTACCATGAGTTCAAGGCCATTCTCGCCCGGCATGGCATTCCTATTACGCGCCGTCTGGTTGCTGAAGAGCTGGAGGCGATGCGTCGTTCTGGTTATAATCTCGATGTCGTGCGGGCGATGTTGGAAAAAGGGGATCGTCGCTTGCGTTTTCGCCGAAAGCATCGGGCGGTGGAGCCATCCGCCGAGGCGGTTACGGAGGAGTTGCAGGATGCATTGGCTCAACTCGAATATTCATTGGCGCTATTACAGGAGCGAAGCGCGGCGCAAGGGGCGTAGCCTACGCCTGCGAGTTGATTATGGCAAGACATTGAAAAAGCCCACGGCACTTGATACGCCGTGGGCTTTCGTCTTTGTCCATGCTCGCCAAAAAGCGCAGCACTTTTCTTAAGTTTCAGTAGATCACGATTGCGAGAGTATGTGTCCAGCCGGATTCGCAATCCGGCGGGTTTGACGCTCGAATCACCGTCGGATCACGGGTCCGACTCTGCGCATCATGGCAAATCGTGATCTACTGAGTTTAAAATGCGCATCTACTTCAGGCTACTCTGGTAATAATCCACGCTCTTTCAGCACCATAGGATAAAGCTTTTCAGCCTGGCGGAACAAGTCAGCCAGTTTCATTGCCTTGAAGATGGAACCTTTGATTTTGATCTGGCCTCCGAAGTAGGCGTCGCGCAGGCGCACCTTGCCCAGCAGAATCTCGTGTAGCAAATCGACATCCAGCCGAATGGCGAGATCGGGTTTGACGCCATCGGGCGAGAAAGCAAAGCGGACTGGTTTTTGGCGACCATCCAGGCCGATGAAGGTCTTGGGGTTGTCGAGATAGAGGCTCACCACCATATGATGTTTGACAAAATCATCGGATGCGCCAGGCGTGGCGTTCAAGCGATCGAAAACCTCTTGCATGACAGAACGAACGGTTTTGGGGTCTTGGTAGAAAGGCATGATGTTGTTGAACTGGAATGATGGTACTGGGAAAGTGATTGTCGGCTGTTAGATGCTTGAAGATGGCGATTGGTTGCAAGCGTGGCCTGGAAACAACATATGTTGCAGCATGAGGCAAAGTTTGTTTATCAGGCGCTCCGCGTCGCTTAACGGCGAGCGTTTGGGGGGCGGTGCGCAGGCGCGCCTAGAGCTCCCGTATGCAACCATGCTGCAAAGCCGCCATGCGGTTCCACCATAGGGCGAAAGACGTTGTCACATGATGACGCTCTACCGGTGGAATAAACGTCGCATCTTCTGGATGCCATCGGCGGCAACCCTGACTGCGCTTCTCGTTGTTTTTTGCAAGACGCCTTGTTGCCATGATGAGGTTAGCTCTTCGCTAAACTTCTTGATAACTGCATGGGCGTCATGCTGAGGGGCGAATCCCCACATTCTTTCGATTTTTTCAGTAGAAGCGATCCACGGATACCGCAGGAACGTCCAGGGGATAGGAGGAGTTCCTTGATCCTTTTTGATGAGCAAATCGACGACATTCTGCCCTGCATAGGCGAAGGAAGGCAAGAGGGGAACACTGTGACGCCCAATGCAATGGATGATACTTTGCAGCGACACTGGCGGTGAAGCGGCCACATTGAAAACGCCCGTGTGCTCCTCTTCGAGCGCTTGTGTGCTCACCCGCACCACGTCATCGAAATGTATCACCTGCATGAGCGGATCATGGCCCATGAGCGTGGGAATAACGGGCAGGGAAAGGTATCGGGTCAATGGAGATGGAAAGTTCCTCCCCAGGATATTGGCAAAACGAAGAATAGTCACGATTATCTCAGGGTGCTGTTTTCGAAAACCGCCCAGAAAGATCTCCATGTCTCGTAAATCTTGTATGTAAGCATAATACGATCGCCCTCGAAATGCGTGTACTTCGGGCATGAAATAAGGGTTTGAGGGATGCGCGCCATAAACGAAAGTGCTGGAGGGCATGACGACTTTATGCACTCCTGCCAGTGCAGCAGCCTCCATCAATTTCATGGTTCCCATCACATTCCCCTCCAAAACACCTTCCTGGCGATGAATCCGCCAGCGGAATGCGCCATGAAAGATCACATCCACTTGTTCTGCTTTCAGCAGTTTCGGCAGAAGGGGATTTTGAATATCGGCCTGGATGAATTCGATGCCTGGCCAAGGACGCGTCAGAGGGCGCATATCTATCCCCAGGACGCGAATATCATTGTCCACCGCCCATCGGGCCACGGCTGCGCTCAAGGGGCTGAACAATCCTGTAACGACAAGGGTTTTCATGTTGTTGATTATGACGGTCTTGAAAATTTAGTCCAACCCCAGCGCTCGCAATAAATCGGTTAACTTTTCCAACATGGCCTCCCTGCCGTATTCGACATAAGAACGCTTGAATTGTGCAGCCAAATGGTCGGCCAGGTTGGGCGTCACCAACACCGTGGCCCGCTCCGGGTCGCCCGCGGTGCGAGTGAGCATATGTCCAAGGATCAATTGGGAATAAGTGATATAGTTGCGAGGCATCCGGCTGGCCTGGCCAAAGAGGTTGATGGCCAGGGTCACATCCACGCCCATCTCTTCCACCGGGCGGATGGGCAAGTTGTTGGAAAAACCGCCATCCACGTAATAGCGACCATCTTCCCGGGCCGGGATAACCACCGGCGGCACACTGGCGCTGATGCGCACTGCGTGGGCCACGCTTCCCTCCCGAAATATCCGCGGCTCTCCGGTCAACACATCGGTTCCCACGCAGATGAAAGGCAGCTTCAGATCGTCGAAGGTGGCATGGTTTAGCCATTGGTTCATCATCCATTCCAACTTGCGGAAAGAGATGAAGCCATAGCGATTGGGCCAGGGCCGGGCGAAGTGCAGCCAGTTGACCCGATACGCCACCTGGGTGATCTCCCGCACCGATTTGCCCGCGGCCACCGCCGCGCCCACCAGCGCGCCCACACTGGCTCCGCCCACCGCGTCAACGCGCACGCCCGCCTCTTCCAGCACCTGCAGCGCGCCGATATGCGCCAGACCAAAGGCCGCGCCGCCGCTGAGAACAAGACCAAGTGTTTTTTGTTGGTGTGGAGGCATGGGGCGTCGAGTCGGGATGTATTTCTGGGGAAATCGAGGTGTGGGATATTGGTTATTGGCTATTGATGATTAAAGCAATTTCTGGCAATCTGACACAAATTTCATGCCCACGCTGTCCACCGATTGAAATCAGGGCTGCGGGCCTGCGGCCGCCTGGCAGCCTCCGCTGACAGGCCTTCTTTCAAAAACAGACGTGCAAAAATCGCAGCAGAAAACCGTCCCCGCAGGGGACGGGCGGCGGAACGCCCCCAGAACCGAATTCATTCGGACAGTGACGACGGGTAAAGCCAATTGTGTCAGGTAACTAAAAGCAATTTCAGTAGATCACGATTGCGAGAGTATGTGTCCAGCCGGATTCGCAATCCGGCGGGTTTGACGCTCGAATCACCGCCGGATCACGGATCCGGCTCTGCGCATCATGGCAAATCGCGATCTACTGAATTTGTCCAGCCCCAGCTTCGCCAGTCGCTCGGGCCGGGCCACGCCTGTGGCCGGGTCCCACTGCCGGGCCGCATAGTAGTGCCGCAGCATGGTCGCCAGGTCCGGCGCATAGCCCGCGGTGGGGCCGTCGTCGTAGGCCTTGAGCACGCGTTGGGGCAGGGCGTCGTCGGCCGGGGTCATGCCCAGGCGGGCGTTGAGCAGGCGTTTGAGCTCGAAGATGCGGGTGGCGGTGGTGCGTAAATCATCCACCGACCATTTCCAACCGGTCACCGTTTCGATGAGGGTCAGCAGGTCGGTGATGACAACATCTTCGAAGTGGCAGAGAATGAGACTATTGGTCAGCGCCCGAAAATCCATAATCCGGGCCACCATGGCCATCTTCTCGAAGGTTTCATCCTGCGGATCGCCATAGGTGATCTCCAGCTCGGGCAGCTCGTTGCCCATTTCCCAATGATACACATCACCCGCCATGTGATCGGCGCCTCGGGGCGACGTGGCGTAGACCACGCCCTGGCCCGAGTAGGCGTGTACATCATGGTAGGGCAGCTCCAGCTTCTTGGCATGGATGGCCCGCTCGGGCGCGCCGAAATGGGCCGCGACCCGGGCCGCGCCCTGGGCCAGCAGATCGCCAAAGCCCCGGCGGTATGCGATCTGTTCGACGAGGAGGATGGCGGGTTGGGGATCGCCCCAGGTCAGAGTCAGGCCGGCGGTGACGCTTTCGTCGATGACGCCGGCATTGAACAGATCATAGGCCAGGGCGATGGTGGAGCCGGTC
>Ga0256914_1003762_pt1 | contig 11813 bp, 11 predicted proteins | sample HulkmetaG_FD_191571 | JGI IMG/M metagenome (GOLD analysis project Ga0256914, IMG submission 191571) | Hydrothermal chimney microbial communities from Main Endeavour vent field at the Juan de Fuca Ridge, Pacific Ocean - Hulk | ecosystem: Environmental > Aquatic > Marine > Hydrothermal vents ...
GATGGTGCTCTATAAATTTGAGTCCCGGCATATCGGTGTTTTTGGATCACTGCATAAAAATCGCCCGATTTTATGAAAATAGTAACATCTCCGAATCTTCCCTTGGACGTGACTTGCTTAATCAGATCTATCTCCCATCGTTGCATTTTTGTATAGAATTCAAATACAGGTGGATTGTTGTATTGTTTTAAAATTTCATCGAGGTCTTCATTTAACATATCTTCATCCCGATTCATGACATAATTTTTTGTATTATACGAAATTTCGAATTAATATTTTTTCGTTACTCATTTAATAGCATAAAAATTTCTTGGTCTTAACCTTTAGTTGTAGCAACTCAAAATGCATTAACTAAACTAATTTGAAATTCTTCTGTTGAATAAATAAAAAATAAGGAAGAATTATCCCAAAAACAATGGGAGTATTGCCGTTAATATTGCGCCAACAAATACAGCTAATAGAATTGTAATAATTGTCATCGCAAGACTTATTTTCCAGCCGAATTCCTTTATCAGAGCTGCAATTGTTGCAATGCACGGTATATAGATCATGGTTACCGCTGTAAAAACGATCATCTGGACTGGTGTCATTACGAGAGCTAAGTTTGTAGTACCGAATGCTTCCGCAATTAAGATCAATGTCATTTCCTTTCTTAGGATTCCGAGAATTAGTGGAACTGTAGCTTGTTCTGGAAGATGTAAAATCCCGACAATTAATGGATTAAAGATCATCGAAAATACTTCGATATAATTTGTCACGTATAAGAATTCAAGAAATACACTTCCAAGTCCTATGACGGGCAATGCAATCATCAGGAATTCTTTGATATTAACCCATGCCTTTATGACGACGTTTTTTATACTTGGTAATTTATATGGCGGTATTTCCATGATAAGTCCAGTTCCTTCACCCGGTAGCCAGCGGTATAAGATTTTACCCAGCACGATTATTAAAATGATATCGAGCAGATAGAGTCCTAATGCTGGAAGAATACCAATGAATTTTGCAACGATTCCTAATATTACAACCGTTGTAGCGCTGCAAGGCACCATAACTGATAGCATAGCTGCAATTAATCGTTCTCGTCTTGTCTCCATAATTCGGGTTCCTGCAATTGCGGGTACATTGCAGCCGAAGCTTATTATCATTGGGATAAATGCCTTACCATGAAGTCCTATCTTATGCATAAAGCTATCTATGACGAATGCAGCCCTCGGCAGATATCCGGAATCTTCAAGAAAGGAAATTATCAAATAAAAAGTCAGAATATACGGTATCGCTACTGCAATGCCTGAAGCAATACCTCCAATTAATCCATCTACAATGAGGGCACTACCGAAATGTCCCAAGATATCTGATAGAACCCCTCTCGTGTATTCCATGAACATATCCATGTATGTTGTCAGAAGATCTTCTAAAAACGCCCCAAAAGTGAAAACTCCATAAAATATCGCGACCATTACCATTATGAGCGTTATGAGTCCGAGTTTGGGGCCTCCTGTAACTTCCTCCAAGATCTCTGATTTGCTTTTCTTTGGTCTTCGCTCAAAATGTTCAACCTCAGTCGCAATCCTATTCGCTTTCGAATATCTTTCCGAGCTTAACACCATCCATGAGGGCTCACCATGTATTTCTTCGAGGTTCTTTGCAATTTTCTCTGCAAACGTAACAATATCTGAACCGTTCTCTTCTTCTGAGACTCTTTGTGTTATTTGTTCATCTTGTTCAAGAAGCTTTATCGCAACCCATCGTTCCGGATAATATTTGGTAATTTTTAATTTGTATTCTCTGAGTTTTTCTAAGATTAAATTAATTGCCTCTTCGACTTCCTTTCCGTATTCAATTTTTGCAGGCTTGAATTCCTTCTTCTTTTCCTTTACGTCGATAATAAAATTCAGGATATTATCGATACCTGTTCCACGAATTGCAACCGTCGGGAAAACTGGCACTCCAAGTAAATCTGATAACTTTTCAACATTAATTTTTATTCCTTTTTTTTCCGCAAAGTCAATTTGATTCAACGCAATAATTAAAGGGGCTTCCATCTCCATCAGCTGAAACGTAAAGAATAAGTTTCGTTCTAAAGCAGATGCATCTATTACATTGATCACAAAGTCTGCATTACGCGAGGATATATAGTCACGAGTTACTATTTCCTCCATGGAATATACTGAAAGTGAATATATTCCCGGAAGATCTATCACCCGTATTTTATATCCTTTATAAAAAAGAGTTCCTTCAGCCCGTTCGACAGTCTTTCCAGGCCAGTTCCCTACACTTTGATTAAGTCCAGTTAATGCATTGAAAATTACACTCTTTCCAACGTTAGCATTACCCGCAAGGGCAATTTCTATGGTTTTCTCTTCCTCTTGAGCGTCCATGTCTGCTCATCCCGGAATCACTAATATTCTAGATGCAATTCCTCGACCTATTGCTAAATTTGTGCCACGAACTGAAATTTCAATGGGGCCTCCGAATGCGGCAGATCTAATCACTGTAATTCTAGTACCTGGGACTAATCCAAGATCAATAAGCCTCTGGACTTTACCACGACCTCCCAATATTTGAAAGACGACTCCCGATTGTCCTGGCGATAATGCGGTCAATGCTACGGCTCCCGAACCGAAACTGCCGCCAATTGGTCCTTTCATTGGTCTATTCAACTTTTTTCCCTTCGTAAGTGTTGATTTAGGTTTTCTATTATTTTTTAAATTTATAATAATTTCTTATTATACATAAGAACAAACAAATTTAGGCATGATTAAATTTATTTATTACCTTATTTAAATATTTCTTTATGAGCCACGTTTTCTAAAATATTTATGCACCATAGTGTATTAGCCGTTTGGAATGATTTACAAATGATCTGCGAGAAAGTATCGCTTTAGAAAACGGTGGGTAATCGCTTAGGTATTCATAATATGTAGGCTCGAAGCACTAAATCAAGTAATTTTGAGGACGGATGGCGACTTGCGTTTATTGCATCTAGGGCATTCTTGAGAAAATCGGAATGATAAAGTTCTTGAGGGACATGGTAAATATAAACGTAAAATGACTATTGCGAGTCTATATGCAGTCATCTCACATCTCAATGCGAGGTAGATGTCTGATGAACGAATACAAAAAATTGGAAATTTCAAATGATTCAAGTCACAAAAAGTAGAGGATGTAGAATAAGACTACCTCTTTAATCGTTTTTTAGCTGCATCAGCGGCAAGGCAAATCGGGTCCCATGTATCTGCGACTGCAGGAGCGTAACAATTTTCAAGATCGAACATTTGATTTACGTCTGCACCCATTTGTATTCCCAGTGCGAAAACATTAATTCGCTGTGCGGCATCGTCTTCGCCTAATGTTTGTGCTCCTACGAGTTTTGCGTCATCCTTTTTAAAGAACGCCTTAATTTTGAGTGGTTTTGCTTCTATATAATACGGTGGTTTAGAAAGTCCTTTTAGGCTGCCCTTTACGATATTGATATTGTTTTTCTTTGCATCTTCCGTTGTTAGTCCTACGCTTGCGATTTCAACGCCAAAGAGTTTAGTGACTTTAGTCCCAATTATTCCCATAAATGATGCATTTCCGCCTACTGCATTTATTCCTGCAACGCGTCCTTCTCGTACAGCTATTGTACCTAATCCGAGATTCATTGGCTTTTTAGTTATGAAGGAAATATTTTCTGCGCAGTCGCCGGCTGCATAAATATTTGGGTCGCTTGTTCGCATGAATTTATCTGTCTTAATAGCACCAGTAATACCAATTTCAATTCCTGCGGATTTTGCAAGCTCGACATTTGGTTTTGTTCCAGTTGCTACGATAACGACATCAGCATCTATTTTGAATTCTTCACCACTCTCACGATTTTTCACGAGGACCGCTTTTGCTGTGTTGTTTTCGCTAATTATCTCTATGGCTTGATGATTTACAAGAACTTTAACTCCATGTTCCTGAGCGAGTTCTCTAACCTGTTTTGATAAGTCGCTATCGAGCATTGCAAGTAGGATTCCGGGTAAGAATTCTACAACGGTTACATCAATGTTCTTCTCGTTAAGAGCTTCAGCAACTTCCATACCGATTAGTCCGCCACCAATTATCACTGCTTTTTTAATGCTTTTCGAATATTCTTTTAGTTTTTTAGCATCTTCAAGGGTTCTTAATCCCATTACTCTATCTGTATCTAGGCCCTTAATTGGCGGGTATGAATTTCTTCCTCCAGTGGCAATTACTAAAGAGTCATACTCTAATTCATATTCGCTTCCGTCTTTTTTCGCTACTTTTATTTTCTTTGAGTTTCTATCGATCTCTTTTACTATTTGCTCCAGTCTAAGGTCTATCTTTTGTAAATCCCATGCGTCTTTTTTCATTAGAATTAAATCATCAAAATCTCTAACCTTTTCAGAAATTGTATATGGAAGTCCGCAACGGGAATATTCTGGATATGGTTCATCTCCAATTACTATCACTTCAGCTTTGCGGTCCGTTTTTCGTGCCCACAATGCAGCGGTTGCGCCGGCAGCTCCACAGCCAATTACTATCACCCTTGTCATAAACGTACCACCTTCTTGTGTTATTGCATTATCATCTTAAACAGTTTTTAACTCTATTGGCTGGGGACCTTTTAATAGAATTGAAAATAACTAATACAGTTTGCGTCTTTGAAAAATAACTCATTATGAAGCACAAATTTTAATGAAATATTGTGCCGTCAAAGTTAAAAAGTGTAAAATCCCAATAATAATCGTGATTTGAAATGGGAAAGAAGAAAAAACTTAGTGATCGCGATAAGGAAGAGATTGCAGAAGGCCTTTGTAGCGTTTGTGTAATCCCGATTCTTATTGTCATTGGGATAACAATTCTCAGCCTATTATGAAGACGCGTACAAAATTAAGATCAAATTATATTAAATTATCAAAACGATTACCACGCATTCTCACTTGATTTGCCGTTCCAGATTTTTCTATTTTCCTTTGTTTGCGTTCGAATTAATAGGAATCTTCCCTTTGTTTTCGTTGGTATGATGAAATACTCTTCTATTTCTCCTGAGTCTTTTATTAAAACAATTTTTTCTTTATTCTCAGTTGGCTTTCCTGTTTCTGGGTTCAAATAGTTATATTTTACATACCTTCCCCGTTCCAATAAATTTCGAACTTCAGTTTTTCCTTTCTTTGAGATGGTCAGTACTTCTTCCGGATAATTCATTCATATCACCGTTCAATTTATACAATTGTCCAGTTTAATCTGAAACTTTTATTAATTTAAACTGTAATATTTCAATGATTGTCTATCTACATTGGGATCAAAAATAGGGTATGGTGATTAAGATACCTATAACTCCATTTCACATGACCTTTGCATGGGCTTTCCATAGATTGACAGGTAAACGCACTGTGCAACCCGCATTACTTATTGGATCTATGGTACCCGACATTGAAATTCCTTTTCTGGTATTTGTTGGATACACGTATCCTCATACGCGACTTGTACTGCATAGCTTTTTGGGTGGTGCAATACTTGGAACATTAATTGCCATAGGTCTATTGTATATTGTATTTCCTTTTGTTGCAGCATTTTTTACCGGAAGAGCCCCTTCAGAAATCAAAAACATGTACAATTTCAAAAATGTCGTCATTTCGTCATTGATCGGCGTTGTATTTCTTCACGTCTTTATAGATGCGCTCCATCATCCATACAATCCACTATTTTGGCCTTTTACACCTGAGAATATCACACTATTCGTAATTGGCAACTATGCACTCACAACTGTTTATATTCACATTATATCGGGAATACCTCTCGTCATTATAATTTTGTACTTGATTATAAAACGAGACTCTGAACTATGGGCAAAATGGTTATTATAAAAAATGAGGTTGAAGAAGCCTCATCTTAAAAATAGTGTGATTCTTCCCATTTTACAATATGCCATAATGTCTAATTTGTATGTTGCTGATGAGTAGTCCAAACTTTGACCGATCTTTGTTGTTGCAGTATTTACAGAATATGAATATCCCGTACTATTTAGCTCTATTTCTCCTGTATCAACAAGAGCTGTTATTTTTGTTCCTACGGATGATGGCTTTAATGCAGTCACATATATTACACCTGAATCTACAATGAGATTAGTTGTAACATTGTTTGTAAACCTTGTTATGTTGTCCAAGTAGTATACAATAGTACCCGCAGAAATATGAGTGTTAATGTTTCCAATTTTTGCATTATTACTATAATTGATTGTGAAAGTACCTGCCGAGATATTTGCATTTATGTTGTACTTGATATTATTTGAAAGATAAATCATAATTTCTGCACAATTATAGTTTATGTTAATTACATCATTTGTGTAATTTACAATTGGATCGCCATATTGTTCGTATTTCGTCCTATCGATTGTAAAATTAATTATCGCAAGATTTTCGAGTCCATTTGTGAAAAATACTTGAACAGTTGCACTTTCAATGTTGATATTCATTGTAGTCTCATTAACATTGTTATTCGGAATAGTTCTTGAAATGTTAATTTGCCCAATAGAATTGAAAATAAATATGTTGCCTGTCATATTCGTTGGCAATAACCCAGATGTTACGATGAACGCAACAATTACCATAATTGCAAGCTTCTTCTCTTTAGGTGTAATCTCGTAAGTCATTTACTATGCCTCCTCAAAACATTCAATAAAATTATCGAGTAATTTATTATATTCCGGATTAGTATGGAGCCTTGCAAGTAGTGTTAGTTCAAATGCATCCATACGTGAGTTTTCAGGTATCTCTTCGTTCTCAGAATCATCAAATTGTGGAATCTTTTCGATCTCATTTAATCTAACTTTACGAATCTTTCTTATTATTTCAATAGCTTCGTCAATCTTTGATTTCTTAATTTTCATGCCGTATTTTTCCATAATCGATAATACTGTTTTCAGATGTGCTTCTGCAAATTGAGATATATCTGATAAACTACTGAACATGTTATCTATATCGAAATAGAATTTTCTTGCATTTGCACGATAGTATTTTTCTACAATTCCAGTTCTTGAAACATTTGTAGATACTATACTAATAAGCCCAAGATCTAAAAGCTTGTTCACATGATGCATTATGCTTCCTGGAGTTTTTCCAAGGGCATCTGCGATTTGCTTGACTGTCATTGGCTGCTTTGATAATAAATCGAAAAGAATTGTATATCTAATTTCATTAAGTACCTCTTTTACAACCTTTGGATCCTTTAATACGATAACTTCCCGCATGTTATCACTCTCCAATTAGTTGGATGCCCTTTGGCTGTCGTGCTGCTGGAATGTCTGAGGAATTTATAATCCAATATATTCTCGTAATCAAAATTGTATATGTAGATAGCATGATTATCAACAAGATGATAAATATGAATGCATAAATTGAAACGATCGGTGCATAGATTATAGGATTAAGTCCATTAGCCACTGCCAATCCGAATAATGTAAATGGCTGTACAAGACCAATAAGGATCATAACCATAATCATTTGTGAGGGATATATCCTAAGGAAATGGTGACGCATGATATCTATTGACTCAAGAAACGCCTCGCGAACCGGCTTTCTAGCAACTATCGCTGGATACATGAAACTTAATCCGCCAATTAGAATTATATCAAGTACAAATAAGCTCGTAAACAAAATGTGTGCTGAAACCGCATTATATATCCCTGCAATTTCTAATAAACTCTTTATGCCTCCAATGATATATGCCGGCAATAAGAATCCACCTACAGCTATTATTAGACTCGCAATGAAAAAGTCTACAAAGTGTTTTTTCAGATAATATATGGTTCGTTCTGCATAACTTTCTGAGGCTTCAATTATCTCTGCCGAAATTCCATAAAGCGGTGCGACGAATGTTAGAAAGAATGTAATCGTAAGTGCCGCAATTCCGACTATGACAAATAAAATCTGATTAAATTGCTGGAAGCCGTTAGCCAATGCATAAATATTTGAAAATACCAAGATTGAAATTAATACGGCAATTCCTATAAATACAACTATTGCCAGAATTATTGAAATTACCATGCTCAAAAAATATGTCCAAAACTTTCTCTTCACAAATCTAAATGATTCAATTAGATCTCGTACGAAAAATGCGTTCTTTAATGAGGGTTCTGGATTCTCCATAATTTACACCTTCGGAACGTTAATATTAGTTATAACGTTATAGAAAATTAGAACGTTTCAATTTATTAGTTTTATGCTATTTTCTTGGAACTTAAACATTGGCATGATTTTTATTTCCAAATAAATAATCAAACGAAATGTATGAAATATTACTCTAAGTTCATGAATCTTTTATAAAAACGATCTAATTATTGAATGTACATTCGATAAATATATATTTGAGATGTATAATATTAGCTGACATATTGTTCATTTTCGGTTTTCCTGTGAGTTTAAAATTTTCGATGGCACAAAAATATAAATGGGCTAATAATTTTCAAAGAATAAAAAATTTTTTTCGTAATCTTTATTAGTTCTTATATTATATAACTATTTGCTAATGGTAATCATTAGTAGAAAGATAGGTATAATTATCGAATCATGGAGGAGAAAAATTGAGGATAAAGATTGTCCTCGGGGTCAAGCAACAAGGTTGTATTCTTGGTTTTGATTATCAAGATACGATATCAAAGATGATATTGAACTTCATACAAGAATATTCTTCATCATATGGACGGCAGAACAATCCGCTCTTGTCATTTGGGCAGTTAATGATTCCTGAGCGGAGCATTTCGAACGAGGGGATTCAGATTCTCGGTGAAAACGCATATCTCTATATTAGTTCTCCAAATTCAAAACTTCTAAAGGGAATTGCAGATGGATTGAATGAGCGGAGCACATTGAATTTTAATAATGTATCATTTGAAATTGAGCAGATAGTTTTTCTAAATGATCCGGTTATTGAAGAATCGGCATGGTTCACGACACTTTCGCCAGTTCTTGTTAGTGTTATGAAGAACATTAATGGTAAGATGAGATTATGGAATATTGGTCCGGACGATCCATTGTTTGAACGAACGCTTGTAAGCAACTTATATCGTCGATACAAGCGGTACTATGGTCGTCTTCCGCGGGATCGTAAATTCATCATCGAGCGAGTTCTTAGTCCGAAGCAAAAACGCATTCGTGTAAATAACTATTATTATCGTGCATACTTAATGGGGCTTCAAGTTCAGGGGAGCAGTGAGTTATTAAATTTCGCATATCAAGCCGGTCTTGGTGAGAAGACACATTTGGGCTTTGGGATGCTTGGGCTTCTTAAGTTCAGATCTCAAGAATCTGCTGCTGAATGAGTAAAATTATCGGCGAAGGTTTTCCCGTTTTGGGGGCCTTTCCTGCCGAATTTTATTTTGTAGTACTCATATTCTATGGACTATTATTACTGAGATTCAAAATTACTTTTGAGATTTGGGTCTTATCGTTGTTTCCATGTAAATCTTAATTAATGTAAAATATTCAAGGTATATTGTTCAATGGAAAAGGAGATTTTCTAATGAGTACCGGTAGTACTGTTGATGCCGATTATCTTATTACAAATGGACATTTATTGACTATGGATGATAGTCTAACAGAATTTAAGAATGGTGCCATTGCATTTCGCGGTGATAAAATAATATATGTAGGTCCTGTTGAATCTGCTTCTGGAATCGTTGCTGAATATGAAATTGATGCCAAAGGGAAGTTTGTATTACCCGGTTTCATAAATGGGCATACACACATAGGAATGTCATTAATGCGCGGATTAGGTGATGATCTCGCACTTATGGACTGGCTAACGAAGGTCATTTGGCCATTCGAACTAAAAATGACTCCTGATGATGTCTATACTGCAAGTTTGCTTAGTATTGCAGAGCTTCTACAATCTGGTGTTACAACCATAAATGACATGTATTTCCATATGGATTCTGTTGTTCGAGCTATTGAGGAGACTGGAATTCGTGCAATTCTTGGTTATGGTATGATTGATCTGGGTAATGAGCAAAAAAGATTAGCTGAATTGAAAGAAGAGAGGCGATTCATTAATAGTATATTGGGGCGTTCTGATAGAATTATGGTATCAGTCACTCCGCATGCTGCCAATACATGTTCAAAGGAACTACTTCAAGAAAGCATTGCATTAGCGAAGGAATACAATATTCCGATTCATATTCATCTTTCTGAAACAAAAGGTGAAATTAAAGCCATCAAAAAAGAGACTGGAAAATCTCCTGTTGAATATTTAGAAGAAATTGGTCTTTTTGATGCTAAAGTTATAGCTGCGCATGGTGTATGGCTGTCCGAATCAGAACTTAAGATTTTGTCCAAGCATGATGTTTCCATAATTCATAATCCTTCAAGTAATCTAAAATTAGGATCTGGTATCGCTCCAATTTCCAAGTTATTTGAACATGAAATAACTGTGGGTTTAGGTACTGATGGTCCCGCATCTAATAACAATCAATCGATTCTTTTTGAAGCGCGACTTGCAGCTTTATTACAAAAGGGCCATAACCTTAATCCCAAGATATTACCTGCTGTTGATGCTCTTAGAATGGCTACGTCATTAGGCGCTAAATCTCTGGGATTACAAGACAAAATTGGTTCCTTGGAGGTAGGAAAGCAAGCTGACATAATAATGATCGATACACGCTCAGCACACACGGTGCCTTCAGATAATCCATATTCAACGATAATATACTCCGCTTGGACATCAGATGTATCTGATGTATTCGTAGCTGGGCAACATCTGATTCAAAATCACAAGTTTAAGACAATTAACATAGACTCTGTAATTACAAATGCAAAAAAGGCGAAAGAAAGATTGTTAAATATTTGAGGTCCTGTGTTTTACTGGGGCTCCACAATACGGGCAGAATCTATCTTCAGGCTTGAGTATGAATCCACAATACTCACAATATTTTCTTTCTTCAGGTGGTACTGCCGAATAATCATAGTTTGGATCTATTTCAGACTCACGAGATGGTTTAATTACGCCTGTTTGTGGATCAAAATGAACATCTAAGATGTTGTCTCTTTTTCCAGTCATGATCAAACTTCTAATTCTATCTTCGGGCATTCCAGTTCTTATCGAAATATCGTGGATTGTTTCAGCTCTACCAGTATAGATTATTCTTGATATGCGTGTTCTTTGATAATTTGTGTATAGTTTCTTGCCGGATATCAATAAGATTATTATTATTGCAATATATATTATTGGTATATTTGTATAGAGAAAAAGGATCGAAGCCAACATTATAATAAATCCGCTAAATCCAATACTTGTATTTCTTCTATATCCGATATATCTTGGATTACGATAATTAACGCGGTATATTCGTCGTCTTGGTCTTCTTCTTGAGCGTCTCAATGTTTCTCACATATAATTAGTTGTGACATTGCCTCTTAATTTTTTCTAACTATTAGCTCATGAGATATTTTTCGATCTGTTCTATGTTTATGTTTGTACTATTTACTATTGGTTGTGCTCGTCCTTGTGGTTCTAGTTTTATTAGCATATCTGCAGAATTCATGATTTCATTCATATGAGTTACGATAATTACCTGTCCTTGGAGAGTATCGATTGCCTTTGGCAGCAGTGCTCTTCTGATAGAGTCAAGACCTACACCCGGTTCGTCTAATATTAACACTGGCGGTTTTGGTACCTGGCTTACTCTATTTTGAATCGCATAAACAACACCGACTCTCAGTGCAAAATTTGCGCAAACATCTTCACCACCGCTTAGCTCATCTAGAGGAATTTTATGCCCTTCATTGTCGATTAGGATAATCTCATAATTTTCATTCATAGTGAAATCG
>Ga0256914_1003763_pt1 | contig 11812 bp, 9 predicted proteins | sample HulkmetaG_FD_191571 | JGI IMG/M metagenome (GOLD analysis project Ga0256914, IMG submission 191571) | Hydrothermal chimney microbial communities from Main Endeavour vent field at the Juan de Fuca Ridge, Pacific Ocean - Hulk | ecosystem: Environmental > Aquatic > Marine > Hydrothermal vents ...
AAGGTGATATAATAACAGTCTCTTCCTGTGTAGCAGCGATGTGTGAAGAGAGAAGTGTTACTGTTGACACGATATTCCCTTCAAAACTTGCGATTATTCTGTCTCACTTTGTTTCACATAAGAATGTGCCATTTGGCGGAGCTGCTCCTCTTGCAAATCCTGCTGCAATGGAGATTGCTATAAGGGAATCCGGGAAACTTCGAATAATTTTTGCTGCTTTTGCTGGTGCATTGGGGAGAGTACTTGGAAAAAGTGGTTGGTTTTACAGAACGGCAGGTGCACAGGCAGCATTAATTGATGATCCTCCTGCTGCTATGCCTCCTTTTGATTATGCGGTGATTCCGGGGCCCAGGGATTCATTTGCTGTGAGTGAAAGAATTAAAGAAATTACAGGATGTGAGGCTGCAATTATTGATGCAAATGATTTAGGGAATGCATGGGCTGTGGGTTACAGCAATGGAGTTGATAAAGAAAAACTCGAGGCTGCTCTTTCGGATAATCCCGCTGGAAACGAAGATCAGCAAACACCTATAGTAATTGTGAGAGGGCTAAAAAGTTAAACTGCTACTTTCTTTATAATTTTAACTACTTCTTTGAAGATTTTATCAATTCCCTATTAAATTTTTCACTTTTATCTTGACAAAATTAAAATTTGTTTTAAAATTATTAAAAGTAAATTTAATAATATGGAGGTAAAAGTGAAGAAGTTGCCTACGAGATGTCCCTCATGTGGTGCTATGCTTGAAATTACTGAGTTAAAGTGTCCAAAATGTGGGACAGTTATAAAAGGAGAGTTTTCAATTAATAAATTTTTATCTCTTGATTCTGAAAATCTTGAATTTTTAATTATCTTTTTAAAATCAAAAGGAAATTTGAAGGAAGTCCAGGAAAGACTCGGCATTTCTTATCCAACGGCAAAAGCGAAACTTGAAAGACTTCTTGATCGGCTCAATCTTTCTGATGGTAAGAAGCCGCTAAATAAAATTGAAATTCTCGAGGCACTGGAAAATGGCGAGATCTCTGCGAAAGAAGCAATAAACCTTTTAAAGGGAGATGACAACAATGACTGAAAGTGCTGAAGAAAAGTTGAATAAACTTCTTAAAAGCGGAAAAATTACAACTGAAGAGTATGAAGAACTTAAAAGCCTTATTTCTGAAGACGAGGAAGGCGATAAGTATAACGAAATTAGAAGTGTTGAGGTAGAACTTGTTTCAAACGATGTTGAGATTATAGGATGGGGTGAAAATTTTGTTAAGATTTCTGAAGGGCCTGATCAGTTAATAATTGAAAAGTTTGGAGATCGTGTAAAAATTGGTTCGAAGAAAAGAGGATTTTCACTAATGGATTTTGGAAGCTATGCACGTAATCCTGTTAAAGTCTCTATTCTCGTTCCAGACAGTTGTAGTATTAAAGCCAGAACAGTTACTGGAGATTTAAAAATTAAGAAAGTCTTTGCAAATATGGAGTTGAAGACTGTAAACGGAGATCTTGTAGTAGAAGATGTAAGTGGAGATGTTAAGTTAAGTACCGTTTCCGGGGATTTAAGATTTAAAGGTTGCAGGGGGAGTATATCAGGTGAAGCAAAATTGGGAGACATTATTCTGGACAGATGTGATGCAAAGTTTTCACTAAAAACGTACTCTGGCAATATTTTTATAGAGGATTCTGAACTTTCTGGGGGGAATATTACGCTGTACAGTGGAGATTTTACATTGAAATCCTCTGTACTAAAAGGAGATGTAACTGTAGAATCAACACTTGGTGATATTAATTGTCAAAACATTAAAGGAAGTTTCAAACTGTCTGCCGAAACTAAATTCGGAAAAATTGAATTATCCAATCTGGATTCGAGTTATCTGGTGGAGAATAAGTTTGTTGTTTATAAAAACGGAAGAATCATGGAAAAAAGTAAACTCCCGTTGGGCAGTAGAGTAATTAAAGAGCCAGGCGATTTCATACTGACGCTTAAAACAAAAAAAGGCGATATTTTTTTGGAAATATGAAACAAGGAGGTGTCTTTATGAAAGAAGAAATTGAGAAGATATTAGATCTTCTTGAAGAGGGTAAAATTACGAAAGAAGAAGCAACTGAATTGATCAAAGCAGTGAAGTCAGGTGAGAAGTTTGAAAGCAAAGAGACAAAAGGTAATGAGTCAGCGGAAAAGAGAATGCTCAGAGTTTCAATTACCAGAAATGATGGGAAAAAGGAAGTAGCGGTTAATATTCCGTTTGGAGTTGTGAAATTTGGGCTTGCTATTGCTCGGAAAATGGGAAAAAATTCCATAAACGTAAATGGCAGTGAAATTCCGATTGATTTAGATAAACTCTCTGAAGCACTAAGCAATCCAGATTTCAAAGGCAAAATAGTTGATATAAATGACGAGGAAGATGGCAAACATATAGATGTTGAGATCGTTTAAGATCTAATTTAACTTTGATTAACAGGCAATTTTCTGTTAACCGTTTTGAACAATTAAAGTACTGTTAAATCCTGTTTTTAGGAATTCTTATTGTGATCGAGGCCTGGCTCTGCTAAAATCTGGTGTGATACAGGATTGAGTAATGTTTGTGCAACAACAGTATTGTTCTTCTGTTTTCAGGGCAAACAAAGAATAAAATCATTTGTGGAAATTCGTTAAGAGGTTTTCATTCCTTTATCATTTCCATTAAGTTTATGGGTTCAGGGAGTACTGAAAGTCCTTGTGGTGTTTTTCCTGTTTCAAATATAGTTTGCCAATATTCGTAATTTTGCTTACCACCAAATACAGTGCTGGAGAGTTCTTTGTCTACCCAAATTGGCAGGTCTCTAAAATTTCTGATAAAAATCCTTATTCTATCCCATAAAGGTTCGGGAAGATTATATTCGAACAATTTATTTTCGTCTATGGGTTTTCCCTGCATAATGAAGTAATTCTTAATGATTTGGGAAATATATTTTAGCCAATTATAGATAATTTCTTCTTTACTTATTCTGTATGCAACTAAGTGAGGTTCGGGTATCTCTTCACCTTTTTGGATTCTATTCTCGATTTTTGAAGTACCGATATCGGGATCGAATCTTCCAATATATATTTCTTCGGCAATAATATTCATTAATCGAAGTATCTGACGTTTTTCAAGATCTCTTGGATTTTCACCTTCTTCTAGCCTATAATTTATGGGTGTTTGCAGTGCATTACGATAAATGAAAAATGAGTAAAAAGTTTTTTCAATTGTACTGTAAGATAGGGGCTTTTCTTGTGCTCTTCCTCCGAAATCTATAAAATCTTTTAGTTTGTTCTCCGGGTTATGAGTGATCGAATCTCTTATAGAGTCTAGAATATATCTTTTCATTTCTCGAGATTCGCCTTTAAAGTACCTAACTAAATCAGCTTCAGAGAAATTGTAATCATCTTCCGGTAAATTTCGTTCTTTCTTGTACCTTTCCACTCTTTCAATGTAAAGTGTACTTCCAAGATGCCTTTGGACAGATTTGTCAAAAGCAACTTGTCTTAAAATTGTACCTGCATTTGTATTGGTGGTTAATAATACATCTAAATCTGGGTTAACAAATATTCTGATGGGCAGTTTTTTGACTCCTAATAAAACTTGCGCTGCTGCTTTGTGTTGTCCATCAAAAACTTTTATCTCTGAATTGCCATCTTTATCTAGTATATAACCTAGTGTTATATGTAGTTGAGGACGTTTAAGAAAGAATTCTTTAATTAATTTTGATATATTTCTTCCTATGGGACGGGGATTTATTCTATCATCGTGATGTAAATATTCTATAGGGATTAACGCAAAGAAATATTTAAAACCGCTTAATTTGTCTTCAAATATAGGAAATTTATAAATATAATTATCGCCTATTTCCGGAAATGAGAATTGAATAATATTTTTGTCTATTTTGAATTTTAGCTTGTATTTAGACCCTCCATACTTTGATAAAACATCGCTGAGGTTTGGGGCACTCCCTTTTTCTCTCAGCGTTTCTTTGACCATTTTAGAAAAATTAAATAAAATTCTGGCTATCCGTAGATCTGAATCCTGTTTTGAACGGTTACATGAAGAATGAGTTATTGCAAAATTTGAGGGATGATCTTTTCCTCCTAATTTTAAAGGTATTACATGATCTATATCTATATTGTTTTTGTGGATTTCTAAATCTATTTCTTCCCCACATATGAAGCACTTATGATTTTGATCTTCCCATAATTTTTTAATTAACTTTTCTCGTTCTTTTGGATTTAGTCTATTTAAATACAGCGAGCCCATTTTACCCCCTTAACTCATTTATCTTTGCTTTTTGTTTCATATTATAGTCTTTTTATTGATATTTTAAATAGGTGTTAAAAATTTCAAGTGAATGCCATATTCTACTGATAGGGGGTAAAAGATCACCCCCTATTATTTTTATTTGTCCTTTTTGTTCAACTTGCTTGAAAAATAAGCATACATTGCATCGTAAAGGTAAAATTCTTTTTCGAGTGTTTCGTGATCGTCTTTGCAAATCATTCTGTATCCGCGTGCAAGCATATCAAGAACCTTGGACTCAGGTGGGGCATCTTCTGCCTCTACGTCTGCTCCATGAACAATTTTCTGAATTTCTTTTACCGCCGGGTCTGTAATATTATATTTCTCTACAATTGCATCGAACGAGCAGTTGTTTCCGTGATGCCCTAACTCTACGCCGGGCATATCAAATGGGATACCATCTTTTATTGTTTTTGGATCTGTGTCTCTTGGTACAAATACGAATTCTGCGTCTTTATCAATAAATCTCTTAATAAGCCATGGGCATGCCACCCTGTCAACGTGTACGTGTTCTCTTGTTACCCATTTCATAACCTACCTCCTTGACTTTTTCTTTATACTATACTTTTTTACTCGTTAAGTCAAATTTTTAAGTTTGTTGTATAATGTTTTGAAATGAAAGAAAATAAGATAAGCGCAAAGCTTTACAAGTATGCTGAGATTTTAAGGAAAGCACCTGAACGAAAAATTGTGCTTATGGAAAAGCCGGAATCAGATAAATTTCTTGAAAAGCAAATTTTCGAGGCAGATTTATACCTTTCTTATATAAGAAGTGGAGATGTGGTTTTAGATATTGGGAGTGGAGGTGGTTTTCCTGGAATTCCCCTTGCAATAATGAAAGAAAATGCGAAATTTGTTCTTGTGGATAGAAAAAAAAGACATACAGATTTTTTAAAAAGCGTTGCGTATAAACTAAACTTAAAAAATGTAGTTGTTGTGCAAAGCGAAGCAGAAAAACTTGTAAAAGCATTAAAAGGGGAGAAAGTAGATGTTGTTTGTGCACGGGCTGTGTCAAGGATAAAAAACATTCTCATATGGGCTTATCCGGTTTTAAAATGTGGAGGTAAAGTTGTATTGGGAAAAGGAAAAAATATAGAAACTGAAATTAAGGATGCTGCCAGTTTGGATTTTTCACTTATTGAAAAAGTGAAAACGAATTTTGGATATATTGTTGTTTATAGGAAAAATGCTAAATAAAAATGCAGGGTGCTTTTTAAAGCACCCTGCATAAACTATCAGATTATTTTTTCTATCTTTCGGTGATGTTTCAGCGCTTCTTCCTCTTCTTTTAAGGAAGGTGATAAACCCGTAAAGTCCATTATTGGTAAAACGAACATTATTCCTGTTCCAGGCTCTTTAAACCCGGATAGTTCCTCTTTTATAACTCTTTGAGCGTCTCTAAGCGTTCTTTCCTCTTTTATTACCGTGAAAATTGTTTTGTTTTCTGGTCTTCTTCCTCTTCCTGCATTTAGTATTTCTTGTAGAGTTCCAAATATTGGTATTTCAGCCTCAAGTGTTCTCCCCATACCTACAGAATCGAGTATCGTTGCTCCGCGAACATCTACTTCAACAAGCCTTTCAAGGATGCTTTCAAGTTTTTCGGTTTTGTTTAATACAACTACGAGTAAGTATGCCATGGCAATACCTCCTTCATTTTACATTTTATCCTATTTTACGTACTTTTCAAGTTCAGAAATTTTATTCAGAATTTTGCAAGGATACAATTTTTCTAATTCTTCTTTTGAATTTACACCAGATGGAACAATAAAGCATTGGACTTTCGCATTTTTAGAAATCAGCACATCATTTTTGCTATCCCCTACAAATGCTGTTTCATCACGAGATACTTTGGCTAATTCCATTATTTTAAAAAGAGGATAAGGATCTGGTTTACTTTTTTCGAAACTATCTTTTCCGTAGATTGCGAAAAAGAATTTCTCCATATCAAACTTTTTGAGCAGTTTTATTACAAACCTTTCATACTTGTTAGAAAGAACTGCCATTTTAATTCCCATGCGAAACAAGTTTGAAATAGTTTCTTTTGCCCCGGGTAGTGGTTTTGCAAAATCAGCAAAGTGTGCATCGTAATATTCAAGGAACAGGTCTTTTACCTCTTCAAATAGTTCTAAACGTCCTTTGTCTTTTAAAATTCTCTGGATAAGAGGTGGAGTTCCATCTCCTGTGTATTTCCATACTGTTTCTGTGCTAACAGGTGTTAACCCGCACTTTTTCAACGCATGATTCATTGCGGCTGTGAGGTCTTCCCTTGTATCAATCAGCGTTCCATCAAAATCAAAAACCATGAGTTCTATTTTCATAGCCTGAATATAATGGGATTTTTCTTTTTTGTCAATAAAGAATATAATTTTTATGTGAATGAGGAGGTATGAAGTGAAAAAATTTTTAACAATTTTTTTGATACTGTTTGTTGCATTTGCAGTTCTCGGGGGTCGTGGCAGTGCTGAAACAGATAAAATTGAAAAAGGAATTGACCTGAACGGCACTTCTCCTGTAGATATTATCGTGGAATTAAAACCTTCACCCGTATCGATATACGAAAAAAGTTTTAAATACCGCGTTCTTTCCTATTTTAATAAAAATGCAAGTTCTTCCTATGAAAAAAAGATTCTCTCGATGCAAAAGGTAATTGAAGATAAAATGAGTAAATTCGGAATTAAAACTAAGTTTCATTATTCATACGTATTTAACGGATTTTCATGCACCATTACTCCGAAGGGTGTAAAAGAACTTGCAAAATTAAGAGAGGTTAAAAAGATTTATCCCGATAAAAAAGCCTATTTGGTTCGCGAAGAAGCGGACAAAATTATTGGAGCAGATGCGGTTCACAAAATAAAAGGTCCAGATGGGCAATATCTAACCGGTAAAGGAATTGTCGTTGGAGTTGTGGATACTGGCGTTGATTATGATGATTCAGAACTTGGTGGCGGAGGTTTCCCGAACAGTAAAGTAATAGGAGGATATGATTTTGCTGATATGGATAAGGATCCTATGGATACTGATGGCCATGGAACACACGTTGCAGGGATTATTGCTGGTAGCAAATATGGAGTTGCTCCTGATGCTAAAATTCGTGCATACAAAGTGTTCGGAAAAAATTCTAATTCCACTGCTTCCTCCCTGATTGTAAAAGGTATCGATCAAGCGGTTAAAGATAAGTGTAATATAATCAATATCTCGATTGGCACTGTAGGTGGTGAAGGGAATGGCTCGGACGCTGAATCTGTAGCAGTAAGAAATGCGACAGAAAGCGGTGTTACGGTTGTTGCAGCGGCTGGAAATTGGGGCTCACGTTCCGAAGTTCTACAGTTCCCTTTGGGATCTCCAGCGTCCAGTAAGTATGCAATAGGAGTGGGAGCAAGTGATGATTCTGTTCATGGCACAATAGAAGTTGCAGGTAAAGAGATTTTTGCTTATTACCCTTCTGATTCCCCATACTTTTTGAATGGAAACTATAATGTTGTTTATTGTGGATATGGCAAAAAATCGGATTTTGATAAGGTAAATGTAAAAGGCAAAATTGCTCTTGTTAAAAGAGGGGATATATACTTTGGTGATAAGGATCTAAATGCAAAAAAAGCAGGTGCGGTAGGTGTAATCTGTTTTAACAACGTGGCTGGCCTTCCAACGATTAAACTTGTCTCTCAAAACAATCCCGCTGAAACTGATTTTATACCCTTTCTGTTCATATCTGACAGTGATGGAGTTATTTTAAAAAAATATGTGGAAGATGGTGAGAAAGTTACGATAAAAAATAGGGCTGGTTTGGGGTTAATTGCTCCGTTTTCTTCTGAAGGTCCTACATCAGATTTTATGTTTAAGCCGGATCTTGTTGCACCTGGTGTAAATATTAGATCTACCGTGTTGAACAACAAATATGCGCGTTGGTCAGGAACTTCTATGGCGGCACCGTTTGTTTCTGGATGTGCTGCGTTGCTTCTTCAAGATAAACCAGGCCTTTCTCCATCTTATGTTAAAGCATTTCTTATGAATACAGCAACCATTCTTACGAATCCTGATTCTCAAGAACCTTTTTCTCCTCTTCTGCAAGGAGCAGGAAGGGTTAACATACTAAATGCTGTTAAATCTAATATTGTTGTAACCCCTCCTTCTGTCCTTTTTGGGAGTGGTGAAAGGTCAGTCACCAAAACTTTTACTCTTAGAAACTTCTCTTCTGATGTACTTGTCGTTTCGCTTTCAGAAAAAACATTTTCACAAAACGGTATAAATGTTTCTATTCCTGCAAGTGTAGTTGTACCTGCAAAAGGGAGCATTACATTTAAAGCGACTTTCAAAGCAGATGAATCGATAAGCAATAATGTATTTGGTGCTATTTATATCGCAGGAGGTAGTTCAGTTTTACATATTCCTTTCATCTATATTCCTGAATTTTCAGTACCTTCATACCTTGAAAATGTTTCTATCTCAAAAAACACGTTAAATGGGAAAGACACTACTTTTGTGCGGTTTGATGTGGGAGTTGGAGCATTAGACAAAGAAGAAACAAGGGAATTTACTCAAAACATAGCAGACGAAGTGAAAGTCGAGGTTTTTAATTCGCGAGGGAAAGCAGTGGAAACAGTTTTTGATAAATCTCCACTTTTTATAGGCGAGTATTCTGTTCCGATAAGTACGCAAGATGAAAATGGAAACTTTGTTCTCAAAAGCGGCACATACTTTTATAAAATCTCTTACATTGAGCCAAATGAAGATCCAGACACGAAAGAGTATTTTCCTGAAATTACAAAGGCGGAAAAAAGTGGGAGTTTTGTCGTTAAAAACGTTCCAACGAGCGGTATAGCCGTTTCTCCTGACCGCAATACAACATTACTTTTGAAACCCGGGGAACAATTTACCGTTGATCTTTCCATATGGTTTAAAGAACCGATCATTAATTTCAAAGGAACTTTGTCTTTTGATCCATCATTAGTTAGGTTTAAGAGTTTTTCGGCAATTGATAAGAGTATTACCTTTAAATACACTTTAAGTAATGGTAAAATCTTCTTTACACTTTCTGGAAAATTGCCTGACAAAGGACCAGTTGCGAAGATCTCGTTTGCTGCTTATGACAGTGGAAATGGATATTTAAAACTCACTTCGGCTTCTATTTATCCATTTTCAGAAAATTACGTATTAACGCCTGTCAGTTATAGAATTGGAAGTTATATAAGGCCCTGGGATTTAAACAATGACAAAAGAGTTGACTCCAATGATTTTCAGATCTTTGAAAAGAGTTTTTTACTGAATAAGAACGACGAAGGTTTTAATCCAAAATGTGATTTTAATAAAGATGGAATTGTGGATAGTGAAGACTTCTTTGAGTTAAGCAGGCATTTTGGTGAGGTTTATCCATGAGGGGTGAAATAATGAAAAAAGTTGCAATTTTACTGACCATACTTTTTATTTCCTTAACTCTTCTGCCTCAAAGTGTGCATTCTCAGGTTGTTACTGGATTTTCTGTTGTTCAGACGCTTGGCGTTCCAGACGAGGGATTTGTTGGCAGTATATCACTTGCTGAGGCGAATTTCTACGAGGACTATTTTAATTCAAAGTACGCATTTCCTATGCAAGGAATGTGTGCTTTTGGCAATGGAAAGATAGCGGTTATAGATAATTCATATGGGAGAATACACATTTTGAACGGATTTCTGGAAAATGAAGAAACGTTTGGATCCCGTGCAAATCTAATTTACCCGACAGATATCTCTTATTATAATAATAAATTCTATGTTTCAGATTTTTTTGGAAGGAAAGTATCCATTTTTGGGAGGAGCGGAAATTTTGAAAAGAATGCATTTGTAGGTATTGGATATCCTGACGGTGTTGCTGCAAACGAGAGTGGAATTTATGTTTCTTACTATTTTAAAGGTAAAATCTTTAAATATTCTTTTGACGGTGTAAAGCAAGCAGAGGTGTCTATTGAATTTCCTGGTGGACTTACCTCGTTCGGAAACAAGATATATGCAGTAAGTATGTCTGAAAGGGCAGTGTTTGTATTTGACAAAAATTTGCACCTTTTAAGGAAAATCTCGTCTGGAAAACTTATTTTCCCTTCAGATGTTGCAGTTGATAGTGCGGGAAACATTTATGTCGTTGATAGAGGTCTTTTAAAAGGCGAAGATTCGACAGGAAGAGTGGTGAAGTTCAACTCATCTGGAAATTTTTTGTACTACATCGGGAAGCCTGCTCAATCCTATCCTGATCAGAAGGACGGTACTTTTCTTACCCCGTGTGGCATTGCAATCTCTGGAGGAAATGTCTATGTTATGGATGCTGGATATTATTACTGGGACAGTGGAAGTGAAGCACCGTTTGGTATGCCAATAGGTGCAAGAATTTCGGTTTTTGACAGTTCTGGTATTTTTCTTGGCAAAAAAGATTGGAATCATGGTAATGTTCTTGTTAATCCACTTGACGCAACGCTTGATGGAAGTGGAAACATTTGGGTTGTGAACTTTGGGGGATTAGACGAAGGAAGCCTCGTTGAATATTCTTCTTCAGGTGAATTTATTAAAACTTATTCTAAGATAGACGGGCAACAGATTTTTTATCCATATTCCATATTTTCAGACAAAAAAGGGCATCTCATTCTTGGCACTGAGGGAACAATATATGTGCTTGATAGAAGTTTGCACCTTATAAAAGAGATTAAAAGTGATGCATTAGGTATTGTGAAGAAAATTGTATCTGGAACTGATGGCTATTTTTATGCCACTCTTCTTACAAAGAACTCTGTTGTGAAATTCTCAATATCCTCCGGGATAATTTCGTTTTATCCTGTTTGCAAGGCTCCCTCAGGAATTGTTCAGGTAAAAAATGGTGATTTTTATATTACATCTCTTGACGACAGTAAAATTCATGTGTACTCGTCAGACTTCCATGAAAAAAGGGTTATAGGAAGCAATGATCCTTCTTCTCCTTTACATTTTTCAATTCCAGAAGACATAGGTGTTGATAAGTTTGGAAATATTGTTGTTACTGATACTGAAGGTGGAAGGCTCGTTGTTCTTGGACAGAATGATGCACTTATCTATTCATCGGGGAGAGTTTTTTACGAGCCGTGCAGTATAGAATTTGAAGATGGTATGCTTCTTGTTAGCGATTGTTTTCATAATGTTGTAAAAATTGTAAGTGAAGATACAAAAGAAGAGCAACATGCATTCTTTGCCTCTATTTATCCCGGTAAAACTACGATAAGGCCCGGGCAAAAATTGTTGCTAAAAGTTAATGTGAACAATGCAGGGAGTGTAAAAGATACGTATATTTTAACGATTGAGAAGAATTACCCTCCTAACTGGACTGTTTTCCCTGATAAAGATAAACTTACTTTGCTTCCAGGAGAGTCTGGAACTATCACAATCACAGTTATTTCACCCCTTAACGCACCAGATGGGGAGTCGATCAATCTCCTTATAGGCATTGCATCTCCCGAGAAGAGTATTACTCTTCAGGCTTTGATTCTTGTCTCCACTAAACTTCCTCCGGAACTTTCTTTTTC
>Ga0256914_1003764_pt1 | contig 11812 bp, 6 predicted proteins | sample HulkmetaG_FD_191571 | JGI IMG/M metagenome (GOLD analysis project Ga0256914, IMG submission 191571) | Hydrothermal chimney microbial communities from Main Endeavour vent field at the Juan de Fuca Ridge, Pacific Ocean - Hulk | ecosystem: Environmental > Aquatic > Marine > Hydrothermal vents ...
GACCGGTAGTGGACGCAGATACAGACACTGTAGCCGCCCAGCTCACACCATTCAGACTGGCCATAAACGCAGGGGTCAGTGCAGCAATGACATCCCATGTGATATTTCCTGCCCTGGACAGCAAGTACCCTGCAACATGCTCAAGGGCCATTGCCCATGACCTGCTCCGCAAGGAGATGGGCTTTCAGGGTGTACTCCTTACCGATGACATGGAGATGGGGGGTATCACGGAGCATGGTACAGTTGAGGAGGCGGCAGCAATGGCATTCCTTGCTGGCCATGACCTGCTGTTGGTATGCCACAGGCCAGATCGTATAAAGGCCACGGTACGCAAGATACAGGCCATATGCAAACAGGACGGCACTGCCAGAAAGAGGCTCGATGCATCACTTGAGCGCATACACCAGCTCAGAAAAAAATTCTGCTCACAGGGCAACCCGGCCTGAATGCCGATTGCACGTACATGGACCAGCAACTATACTGTTCTTCAACATCCCGTAGGGACACGGCCACAGATCATGTACTGCACAAACATTACCAGGGTACTCACATGGACCATACTGCAGGGCACATGAAATACGGAAGCAATTGACAGAGGCGCCCTGTAGCATGCACATGGACTAACTAATGAAAAAAAGATTCAAGCATATCTCACAACAGGCCCTGCTGTGGCTAAGGATGAGGCGTGTACTCATTCTCGCCATACCTACCGGCATTATCGCAGGTCTGGGCTCGGTGCTGTTCTACACTGTCCTGGACATCTCGCACACCTTTTTCCTCGATTACCTGGCAGGTTACAGACCGGAAGGCCCTGGAGGGGAGCACCCCATACTTGGGCACACCACCACAGAGTTTGTTCGCTGGATGCTCATAGTGGTCCCTACTGTAGGTGGCCTGCTCGCAGGCTGGCTCATATACACCTTTGCCCCTGAGGCAGAAGGGCACGGAACAGACGCAGCCCTTGAGGGGTATCATTTCAGAAATGCCATAATCAGACACAGGATCCCCATAATCAAGACCATAGCCTCTGCCCTTACCATAGGTTCTGGCGGCTCAGGTGGTCGTGAGGGGCCAATCGCCCAAATTGGTGCAGGCTTTGGCTCCATAATTGCTCAGAAACTGGGGCTTTCTGCCCAGGAAAGACGGGTCCTGATGATGGCAGGCATGAGTGCGGGAATCGGCTCCATATTCCATGCCCCGCTTGCCGGTGCCATATTTGCCGCAGAGATCCTCTACCGCGACATAGACATGGAATATGAACTCCTTGTGCCCTCAGCCATCACATCTGTAATAGCCTACTGTGTATTCTCCCTGTTTTTTGGCTTCACCACCCTGTTCTCCACTCCCTACATGGCATTTGAACATGCCACAGAACTCATGCCCTACACCATACTTGCGGTGATCGTCGCCATGGCCGCGGGCATCTACTCCAGGATATTCTATGGTATCAGGGACCTGTTCGTTGCCCTGCCCATATGGCCCCATTTGAAACCGGCCCTGGGAGGACTGTTTACCGGGCTCATAGGTTACTTTCTGCCTGATGCCATATACACAGGCTACGGTGTACTGCAGCAGGGGCTTGAAGGGGAACTGGGGATAAAGATACTCCTCATGGTGGCAGTGGCCAAGATATTCACCACATCCTTCAGCATTGCATCAGGCGGCAGTGGCGGTGTATTCGGACCATCTGTGGTCATTGGCGGGGCGCTTGGCGGAGCAGTTGGCCTGTTCCTAAAGACCATATGGCCCCAGCTCATACCCTACCCACAGGCATATGTAATCGTAGGCATGGCCGGCTTCTTTGCCTCTGCGGCAAGCACCCCGTTCTCAACTGTGATAATGGTCAGCGAGATGACAGGAAACTATGATCTCCTGCTGCCAGCGGTCTGGGTCTCCACCCTGGCATTTCTTTTGAAGAGCAAATACGGCATATACGAAAAACAGTTGACCACACGCTATGATACGCCTATTCACCATGCAGACTTCCTGCTTGGTATCCTGAGCAGGCTTACCGTTCATGAGCTGGTTCAGCGTTACACCACCATGAACTTCGAACCTGTAAAAAAGGACATGCCGCTTCGCGAGATAATCAAGATCATGTCCCGGTCCCCCTACTCCACATTTCCCGTAATCAATGACAAGGGAGAGTATACAGGTGTAATTCCGGCACTCAAGGTCAGGGCAGCAGTGGTGGAGTTTGGCCTTAACAGCCACATCAGGGCATCAGACCTGGTAGAGGAGCGGGATGCGGTCTATCTGTGGGAGTCCCTTGCCACTGCCCTTACAAGGATGGCTGAAGAGGGCACAGACGAGCTTGTGATATTGCTTGACAGGAATACAAAAAAGGTGGGGGGCATACTCAGCAGGGCAGATATCCTGAGGGCCTATGACCAGGTAGTGGCAAAACAGAGACAGTAACTATGGCTCATAGGGAAGTATCCCTGTGTATCCCACACCCCTGATACCTTGTGCACACCGACACACCATTGGCATGATTCTTCTTGACATCGCTTCCCTACCATGGGATGATCCCTGTGTATGGTCATCTCTCCCGGAATATAATCAGCAACCGGCAAGATAGAGACATTGCGATTTAATAGCGCAAAGTATACCTGTCTGCAACAATCCCACAACATACACAGATAATCATCACAATAACCAGAAAACGAACCTGAAGCTGTGGGCTCCCACGTATGGCCACAGCGGCCCCTTCATGCCTTTCATGTTGTATATCAAACGAACTGGATGACAACCAGGCTCATCCGCAATTTACCGACAAACCTGATACCATAGTTGCCCTATTACTCCAGGGCACGCAAACATACAGAGATAGATACCAATGATCCTTGTTATAAATTCCGGCAGTTCCTCCGTTAAATTTCAGCTATTCGGAGTACCAGACCTCGCGGTAATTGCCACAGGCATGGTTGAAGAGATAGGAAAGCCAACAGGACATGCGCACATCATCTGTCCGGACAGTGCGGGCGAAAATCGGAAAATCGAACGGGAATGTGCCGTTCCAGGCCACAAGGAGGCCATGGAGGTCATGGCCTCACTCCTCACAGAGACAGGCCATGATATAAACCAGGTCACAGGCATAGGCCACAGGGTGGTCCATGGCGGGGAATCCTTCAGGAAACCCCTGATCATAGACAGAAAGGTCCTTGATGCCATTGAAGAGCTTGTGCCCCTTGCGCCACTTCACAACCCTGCAAACCTCACGGGCATCAGGATAGCCATGGAACGGGCCCCTGACACACCCCAGGTTGCGGTGTTTGATACCGCCTTTCACCAGACCATACCTGAACATGCCTATCTCTATGCGCTGCCCTATGACCTGTACACTGACTACAGGGTAAGGAGATACGGCTTCCATGGTACATCGCACCATTATGTCTCCAAACAGGCCGCACGCTTCATGGACATTCCGTACCACAGGGCAATGATCATCACCCTGCACCTTGGAAACGGTGCAAGCGCCGCTGCCATAAAACATGGCCAGTGCGTGGACACCTCGATGGGGCTCACCCCCCTGGAGGGCCTGATCATGGGCACAAGGTCCGGAGACATCGATCCTGCCATACTGTTCTATCTGAGCAGGCAGGCCGGCATGGACATCGAGGCCCTTGATCGGCTCCTGAACAGGGAGAGTGGACTCAAGGGCATATGCGGCGAAAACGACATGCGCACCATCACCGAGAAGGCAGATCAGGGTGACAGACAGGCCCGGCTTGCCTTAGAGATGTTCTGCTACCGGATCAGAAAGTACATTGGCGCATATCTTGCCGCCCTTGGCGGTGCTGACTGCATAGTATTCACCGGGGGAATCGGCGAGAATTCTCCTGTTGTAAGGCATCTCTGCTGCCAGGGGCTTGACGGGCTTGGAATCCGTATTCATGATGATAGAAACCGTGCCACCGCAAACGGTATCAGAAAGATCAGCAAGGACGACAGCCCGGTTACACTACTGGTGGTGCCCACTGACGAAGAGCTTGAGATAGCGAGCCAGACACTGAAGCTGATTGCGGACAGGTAGTTATCCAGTCTTTAAGAAGACACAATCAGAACCATGTCACTGTTGCTACGGCCCTTGCTGACAGGGCCCTGACACCGATACCCAAAGCCCCCTTTGGACAAAAGGACAAACTGCCGGCAAGCTGCCGGCCCATGACAATAAATCATTCATGAAAACACTACCTTCACACAAGACAAAACTGGTATGCACCATTGGGCCTGCCTCTGACTCACCGGACATGCTCCAAAAGATGATCATGGCCGGCATGAGCGTTGCCAGGCTGAACTTCTCGCATGGAGATTTTGACACCCACGCAGAGGTCATCAGAAAAATCAGGGCTGCGTCTGAGGCCACAGACAGGCGGGTTGCAATCATGGCAGATCTCCCAGGCCCCAAGATGCGCATTAAAGATTTTGAAAAGGAACCTGTCCTGCTTGAAAAGGGAGCGCACTTCACGCTTACCGCCCGGGAAGTAACAGGCACGGACGAGATCGTCTCCATGACCATGAAAGAACTGCCAGAGGCAGTGAAAAAGGGAGACATCCTGTTTCTGAATGACGGACTTATACAGCTTCGTGTGGAAAGAGTTCAGGGGCCAGACATTATCTGCACAGTGGTGGTTGGAGGTGAGCTTCGCTCCAGGAAGGGACTCAACATACCGGGCATCAGGCTTGCCTCCAGTGCCTTCACACCTCGTGACAGGGAGTGTATGGAGTTTGCCCTGTCTCAGGGTGTGGATGCTGTGAGCCAGTCATTTGTAAGCAGCGCGCAGGACATAAAAGATGTACGCAGGGCAGCAGCCGATATGGGGCACAGCCCGTTCATCATTGCCAAGATAGAGAGATCAAGGGTTATCGAAGAGATAGACCAGATCATCAGCGCATCGGATGGAATAATGGTGGCAAGGGGAGACCTTGGGGTGGAAATGCCCATAGAACAGATTGCCATTGCCCAGAAGCACATTACCAGGCGGGCTAACATCCAGGGCAAACCCGTAATCACTGCCACACAGATGCTGGAATCCATGACCCACAACCGCAGGCCCACCAGGGCTGAGGCCACTGATGTGGCAAACGCCATACTGGACGGCACAGACGCTGTGATGCTCTCTGAGGAGTCTGCCATGGGGGACTTTCCCCTTGAGGCAGTTGAGATGCTTGCCAGGATTGCCAGGGCCACTGAACCATATATTCACAGGGGTCAGTTCATGCAACCTGTGATCTCAAAAGAGGACATGCGCACCGTGGATATAATTGCCTCAAGCGTGGATAACATAATTCACAACATGAACATAGCCTCGGTTTTCTGCCCCACGGACAGCGGGGCAACGGCAAGGAGTGTCACACGGTTTCGCCTGCCATGCTGGATATTTGCTCCAAGTACCAGCCAGGCCACGTGCCAGGGACTCATGTTCTCTTATGGCGTATGGCCAATCTACCGTTCGGACAAACCCATCCACTGGGCTGATATCGTTCGCAAGTACGCTAAAGAATTTGCACAGGGAGATGGCTCAGCCATTGTGACAGAAGGTCCCTCCAGGCACCATCCGGATGCGGAGCACAGGATCGAAATCGTCACCTTGCAAAAATAGCCAACTCTGCCCTGACCAATCATTATACCGCAGTCACCTACTGATGAGGTACTGCACAGGAGACCAAGATATGAGTAGCTGGAAACCTTCTTCCCCCAAGGATGCCAAGGAAAAATTCGACCATAGAGAGATAAACGAACTGAAACGGGCCTTTGCCTACAACCTGTTCTACAACCAGGGCAGGCCCCTTGAGGCTGCCACTCTAAACGACTTCTACATGGCTGTGGCCCACACGGTCAGAGACCGTATGCAGCACCTGTTTATAAACTCCATCGAAAACCTGCTGGACAACAGGACCAGGGTGGTGTGCTATCTGTCCGCAGAGTTCCTTATGGGGCCTCACCTGGCCAACAACCTCATAAACCTCGGCATGTACAGCAAAGTCGCAAAGGCCCTTGAAGAGACCGGTCTTGACCTTAAAGAGATCATTGACCATGAGGTGGAACCAGGCCTTGGTAACGGCGGACTGGGCCGGCTGGCTGCGTGCTACCTCGACTCCCTCGCCACCCTTGAAGTGCCGGCAATAGGCTACGGGATGCGCTATGAGCACGGCATGTTCCATCAGACCATCGAGGATGGCTGGCAGAAGGAGCTTGCCGACATGTGGCTCCACTACGGAAACCCCTGGGAGATCAAGAAGCCTGACATCTCCTATGAGATAGGATTTGGCGGACATACCGAGGCCTACCACGACGATCAGGGCAGATACAGGGTGCGCTGGGTGCCTGCACGCATGGTCAACGCAGTGGCATATGACACGCCCATACCTGGCTACAAGGTAAACACCGTAAACCTCCTCCGCCTCTGGAGTTCAGAGGCAGTGGATTCCTTTGACTTTGAAGATTTCAACGTGGGAGACTACTTTGGCGCCATAGAGGAGAAGGTCAAGGCAGAGAATATCACCAAGGTACTCTATCCCAATGACGAACAGTGCCAGGGCAAGCGACTAAGGCTTGAGCAGCAGTACTTCTTCGTGTCCGCGTCCCTTCAGAACATGATCTCCATGCACCTCATGTGGAACGACAGCCTGGACAACTTTGACCAGGGCTTTGCCGCACAGCTCAACGACACCCACCCTGCAGTGGCCGTCCCGGAGCTCATGCGCCTGCTCATGGACATACACCACATGGACTGGGACAAGGCATGGGACATCACCACCAGGACCCTCTCATACACCAACCACACCCTGCTGCCAGAGGCTCTGGAGAAGTGGCCAATGCCCCTGTTCGCATCCCTGCTGCCACGGCACCTTGAGATAATCTTTGAGATCAACCGCCGCTTCTTAGATGAGGTGAGGGTAAAATTCCCCCATGATGAGGGCAGGATCAGCAGGATGTCCATCATCGAGGAGACTGGCAGCAAGTTCATCCGCATGGCTAACCTGGCATGTGTGGGCACCCATGCCATAAACGGTGTGGCCGCCATCCACACCCGGCTTCTAAAGGAATACACCCTTAACGACTTTCACACCATGTGGCCGGGAAAGATCACCAACAAGACAAACGGCGTCACCCCAAGGCGCTGGATGGTGGTGAGCAATCCCAGGCTGGCATCACTCATAACAGACGCCATTGGTGACGGATGGATAAAGGACCTGTATGAGCTGCGCAAGCTGGAAAAATTCGTGGACGATTCGGCATTCCGTGACGCGTGGCTGCAGGTACAGGAGGACAACAAGGCGGACGTCGCGGACATGGCAGCGGAGCATGGCATCATGATTGACCCTGCCTCCATGTTCGACGTCCAGGTGAAACGTATCCACGAATACAAACGCCAGCACCTGAACGTACTGCACATAATCACCCTGTACAACAGGCTAAAGGCCAACCCCAACTTAGATATAGCCCCGCGTTCATTCGTATTCGGCGGCAAGGCAGCCCCTGGCTACTTCATGGCCAAGCTCATCATAAAACTCATAAACTCGGTTGCGCACGTCATAAACAATGACAAGCAGGTCTCTGACAGGCTGAAGGTCTTCTTCCTCCCCAATTACAACGTAAAGACCGGTCAGACAGTCTATCCAATGGCCGACCTGTCAGAACAGATATCCCTCGCAGGCAAGGAGGCGTCAGGAACGGGAAACATGAAGTTCTCCATGAACGGGGCCCTTACCATAGGGACACTGGACGGCGCAAACGTGGAGATACGGGAAGAGGTCGGGGCAGAAAACTTCTTCCTCTTTGGTCTTACTGTCAAGGAGGTGATGGAACTCAAGGCCCAGGGTTACAATCCGCGTGACTACTATGAGGCAGACGACGAGCTGCGTGCTGCCATAGATACAATAAACTCCGGTCTGTTTTCAAATGGTGACACAGAGCTGTTCAGGCCCCTGGTTGACTCCCTGCTCTTTCACGACGAATACATGCTCTTTGCCGACTACCGCTCATACATTGACTGTCAGGACCGAGTGGGCCAGGCCTACATGGACATAGACGGCTGGACACGCATGTCCATTCTCAACACGGCCAGGATGGGCAAATTCTCCTCTGACCGTTCCATAAAGGAGTACTGTGAGGAGATATGGCATGTAAAACCCAACCCGGTGAAGCTCAAATGGACCAAGATACCCGAAGAGGGCATTGTATTCAGACATAGGGAAGGGGCATAACGGACAATGGAAAAGAAAAGACTTAAACCGTGTGATTTTGTCATATTCGGCGTCCTCGGTGACCTGTCAAGACGAAAGCTCATCCCATCGCTCTACCAGTTGGACAGGGCAGGCCTCATTGACCCTGACACACGCATACTCGGCGTTGCAAGGCATGACCTGACACAGGAGGAGTTCCTGGAGAAGGTCCATGAAAGCCTTGAACAGTTTCTGAAAGGTCAGATTGACCCGGAAGTGGCCAGTCGGCTGGAGAGCAGGTTCATCTATGTAAAGATCGACCTCTCCAAGCTGGATGAATTCAGCATACTGAAGGATACTGTTGACCTTGAACACAGGATCATGGTGAACTATTTTGCCGTACCTCCCTCAATATACGGTTCCATCTGCAAGGGGCTTGCCTCAGCAGGGGTCGTCAACGAGGAAACCAGGGTCGTGCTTGAAAAACCCATTGGCCGTGACCTGGAATCATCCAGGGCAATAAACGACGCGGTTGCTGAGGTATTTGACGAGACCCAGGTATTCCGCATAGACCACTATCTTGGCAAGGAGACAGTACTGAACCTGCTGGCCCTGCGCTTTGCCAACTCCATCTTCACCACCAACTGGGACCACAACACCATTGATCACGTGCAGATAACCGTGGCTGAGGAGGTGGGTATAGAAGGCCGTTGGGGCTACTTCGACCAGTCCGGTCAGCTCAGGGACATGGTGCAGAACCACCTGCTGCAGATACTGACCCTGGTAGCCATGGAACCCCCTGTAAACCTTGACGGAGACAGCATAAGGAACGAAAAGATCAAGGTGCTCAAGGCCCTGAGGCCCATAACCATTGACAATGTGGAAGAGTGTACGGTGCGGGGCCAGTACACGGCAGGCTTTCTGAAAGGCGGACCTGTACCTGGCTACCTCGAGGAGGAGGGAGGGAACCCCCACTCCACCACAGAGACATTCGTTGCGCTTAGGGTGGACATAGACAACTGGAGGTGGGCAGGAGTCCCGTTCTACCTGCGTACAGGAAAGCGCATGGTGACAAAACGATCTGAGGTGGTGATCTACTTCAAACACCTGCCTCACAACATATTCGTGGAGAGCTATCGAAGGCTCCCGCCCAACAAGCTGGTAATCCGCCTTCAGCCTGATGAGGGCGTGGAGATAGAGATGCTGAACAAGATACCGGGCATTGGCCTTGGCATCAAACTCCAGAAGACCAGGCTGGATCTCAGCTTCTCCGAGGCGTTCAAGGACGAACGCATCCCGGACGCATATGAGAGGCTGCTTCTCGAGACCATGCAGGGAGACCAGTCCCTGTTCATACACCGTGACGAGGTGGAACGCGCGTGGCGCTGGATCGACTCCATCCAGGACGCATGGAGCCTACAGAACGAGCCTCCCAAGCCCTATCCTGCAGGCACCTGGGGACCGGTTGCCTCAGTGGCCCTGCTTGCCAGGGACGGGCGTGAGTGGGAGGAGTAGGCAATGGACGCAACAGAAAATGGGGTAAGAGTGAAAAAGTTCCATGATGCCGAAGAACTTGCAGAAAGTCTGTCCGCGTATGTTGCCCAGAGGCTGAAAGAGGCCATTGCCAAACGCGGCCATGGCGTCCTTGTGGTCTCAGGCGGGAGCACTCCGCTTCCCCTGTTTGAACACCTCTCCGCACAGGACATACCGTGGGAAAAGGTCTTCATCACCCTTGCGGACGAACGCTGGGTGGAACCTGATGATGCAGACAGCAACGAGCGTCTGGTACGGAATCATCTCTTAAAAAACAGGGCAGCCAGGGCGCGCTTCATCGGTCTCAAGACAGATGGGGCCTCTGCGGAACAGGGTGAGGTAACCTGCGGAAAGAGACTGCGGGATATCCCCGTTCCCTTTGACATTGTAATACTTGGCATGGGCAGTGACGGTCACACCGCATCCCTGTTCCCCAACGCTTCAAGGCTTGCAGATGCCACTGCCATGGACAGCGGCAGGCGATGCATGGCCATTACCCCTGTCACCGCCCCTCACGAGAGGATGACCCTTACACTTCCAGCCCTGCTGAACTCCAGGGAGATCATACTTCACATAACAGGAGAGAAAAAGTGGCAGGTCTATGAAAAGGCTGCAGCAAAAGGACCTGAGGCCCAAATGCCCATCAGGTACATCCTGCGCCAGAAACAGGTGCCAGTAACCGTATGGTGGGCACCGTGATCCCACATACTATACGAGGCAAGCGATGAACAAGACTGTCAAAAAGATCACAGACCGAATAGTTGAAAGAAGCAGGCCACACCGTGAAAAATTCCTTATGCACATGGAGGCTGCCAACGCGGACATGCCATTCAGGCACACCATCCCGTGCAGCAACCTGGCACATGACATCGCGGCATGCCCTGCCGGCTGCAAGGCCACGCTGTTCGACAAGTCAACCCCAAACATAGGAATCATCTCAGGCTACAACGACCTGCTCTCTGCCCACCATACCTTCAAGGACTATCCCGAGATTCTTATGGAGGCAGTAGCAGAGGCAGGGGGGGCAGCACAGTTCGCAGGTGGCGTGCCTGCCATGTGTGACGGAGTCACGCAGGGAGAGCCGGGCATGGACCTGAGCCTGCTGAGCCGCGATGTCATTGCCATGTCCACGGTGATTGCCCTGTCCCACAACGTCTTTGACGCAGGCATACTGCTGGGTATATGCGACAAGATATTTCCAGGCATGCTGATGGGTGCCCTTCAATTTCCCCACCTGCCCTTTATATTCGTGCCAGGCGGCCCCATGACATCAGGACTTCCCAACAGAGAGAAAAACCGCATCAGGGAACTCTACGCCCAGGGAAAGATAAGCCGTGACGAACTACTTGAGGCAGAGACCAAATCCTATCACAGTGAGGGGACCTGCACATTTTACGGCACGGCAAACTCAAACCAGCTCATTGCGGAGATGATGGGCCTGCACCTGCCAGGCTCCACATTTATCAACCCGGGCACTCCCATTCGCCACGCCCTGACCCGTGAAGCCGCCCGCCGCATCACCACAATGACACATCTTGGCACCAACTACACCCCTATCGGCAGGATAGTGTCGGAAAAGTCGGTGGTAAACGCAATTGTCGGCCTGCTTGCCACAGGTGGCTCCACCAACCAGACCCTTCACCTCGTGGCAGAGGCAAGGGCCGCAGGTGTAAGGATCAACTGGGATGATTTTGAAGAACTTTCTGATGCTGTCCCACTGATTGTGCGGATATACCCCAACGGTCCAGGGGACATCAACTCATTCCAAGAGGCAGGGGGCATGGCCCTTCTGTTCAGGGAACTCCTTGAAGGAGGTCTCCTGCATGAAGACGTAATAACAGTGGCAGGCAAGGGGCTATCTGCCTACACCAAGGCACCAGTACTCAAAGACGGGCTGTTAGAATGGGAAGAGGGGCCTGTAAAGGCCTCAGACCCTGCTGTCATCAGTTCAGTCAAGGAGCCGTTCCTGCCTGAAGGTGGTCTAAGGGTCCTTGGCGGAAACCTTGGTCGCGGCATCATGAAGATATCTGCCCTTTCAGACGGCATAAACACCATGGTAGAGGCACCGGCAATGGTGTTCAACAGTCAGGAAGAGCTCTTGGATGCA
>Ga0256914_1003765_pt1 | contig 11812 bp, 9 predicted proteins | sample HulkmetaG_FD_191571 | JGI IMG/M metagenome (GOLD analysis project Ga0256914, IMG submission 191571) | Hydrothermal chimney microbial communities from Main Endeavour vent field at the Juan de Fuca Ridge, Pacific Ocean - Hulk | ecosystem: Environmental > Aquatic > Marine > Hydrothermal vents ...
TGTTAAGTAAAGAAAGGAAAGTTCACTTTGTTGGTATCGGTGGAGTTGGTATGAGTGGACTTGCTTCTATTCTTGCTTCAATGGGACATATTGTTTCTGGATGTGATCTTCAGAAAAACAAATATACCAGAAAACTCGAAAACGAAGGTATAAAGGTATATACAGGACATTCTGCAGAACATCTTGAAGATGTGGATATAGTTGTTTACTCTTCTGCAATTCCTTCTGATAATCCAGAACTTGTAAAGGCAAAAGAAAAGGGACTCTGGGTTATTCCAAGAGCTCAGATGCTTTCAGAAGTGATGAATCTTTATAAAAAGAGTATAGTTGTTGCAGGCTCACATGGTAAAACCACTACAACCTCGATGATTGCAGAAACCCTTATAAAACTTGATCAGAATCCTACTGTAATAGTTGGGGGAATAATAAACAATATAAATTCTCACTCTGTTCTTGGAAAAGGGGAGTATCTTGTTGCAGAGGCAGATGAAAGTGATGGTTCTTTTCTCTGTTATTCCCCCTACATAGAGGTGATAACAAACATAGATGCAGAACATCTTGATTTCTATGCAGATTTTAATGCAGTGAAAAAGGCTTTTGTTAATTTTATAAACAGGTGTTCTCCAGAAGGCAAGGTGGTTTTATGCGGGGATGATAAAGGAGTAAGAGAGGTTTTGGAAGAAATATCCGGTCCTTTTTTACTTTATGGTTTTTCTAAGGAGAATCATCTCAGAGCAGAACTCCTTCGTGAAGAAAAAGGTTGTGAAAGCTTTAAGGTGATTTATAAGGGAAAAAAACTGGGAGAACTTCGGCTTTTTGTGCCCGGGAAACACAATGTTTTAAATGCCCTTGCCTGTATAGGAGTTGCTATAGAACTTGGTTTGCCTGTTGAAAAAGTTTTTAAAGCTCTTGAAGAATTTAAAGGAGTTGCAAGAAGATTTGATTATAAAGGAATTTTTAAAAAAGCTATTTTACTTGATGATTATGCTCATCATCCAAGAGAAATAGAAGTAACTCTTTCAGCAATAAGGAAAGTTTTTCCACAAAAAAGCATCTGTCTGATTTTTCAACCTCATAGATACACCAGAACCAGGGCACTCTGGGAAGATTTTTTACTTGTTCTTAAAAAACCAGACATTCTTGTATTAACAGAGATATATCCTGCAAGTGAAAAACCTTTACCAGGGGTTTCAGGGGAAAGTTTTTTTGAAAGTATTAAAAAATTAAGGGGATCCGCTCCAACTTTTTTTGCAAAAACTCTGGAAGACGCTAAAAATATTGTTGAAATTCTTGCTGAAGAAGAAATGGTTCTTGTTACCATGGGAGCAGGAGACATTTACAAACTTCACAGAAAACTTAAAGAAAATGAAGGAAAATTTTGAGGAACTTTTGAATAAGAGAAAAATTGAATATGTAAAAGATGTTAAACTTAAAGAATATACGACTGCTGGAGTGGGAGGAAAGTGTGATTTTATGGTGTTTCCGAGAAAAGAAGACCTTTCTTTTTTATGGAATGTGATAAAAGAGAAGGATTTTTTTGTTCTTGGAGGAGGAAGTAACCTTCTGGTTTCAGATAGTGGATTTAAAGGAGTTGTGATTAATACTTTAAAAATGAACGAATTAAAGGTAATTGAAGAAGGAGAAAAAGAGGCAGTTATTTATGCAGGTGCAGGAGTAAGGATAAATAAAATTTTGAGTATATGTTTAAAAAAAGGATTTTCAGGGTTTGAATTTCTGGCAGGTGTTCCTGCGAGTGCAGGAGGTGCTGTGAAAATGAATGCAGGGGCTTTTGGAAGCTCTGTCTCCCGGATAGTAAAAAGTGTGGAAATTTTTAAAGAAGGCAGGGTGGAAAAAATCACTCCTTCTGAAAAAGATTGGGACTACAGGGAGTTTAAAAGAGAAGGAATTATCGTGGGAGTTGAATTTTTATTAAAAAAGACAAAAAAAGAGGAAGTTCTGGAAAAAGTAAAAAGTTTTTTAGCAGAAAGAATAACAAAACAGCCCATAGGAAAGAAAAGCTTTGGATGTGCTTTTAAAAACCCTCAGGGAGAATTTGCAGGAAAACTTATTGAACTTGCAGGTTTAAAAGGTTTTAGAATAGGAGGAGCAGAGGTTTCCACCAAGCATGCAAATTTTATTATAAATACATCCTCTGCAACAGCAGAGGATATGCTGAGCCTTATAAAACTTGTTAGAAAAGTAGTTTTTGAAAAATTTGGAATTCTTCTGGAACCAGAAGTAAAACTGGTGGGGTGTGAGATATGAAGGAATTATGGAACAGTTTTAAAGAAAAAAAATGGTTTTATTTGGGAATAGTAATCGGGTTATTTTTTTTGACAGGAATGATTTATGTGCTTTATTACAGTGATCTTTTTTTACTTAAGGAAATAGAAGTAAAAGGAGATCCAGAATTTAGTAAGGAAGAAGTAATAAAGTTAAGCGGGCTTCATGGAGGAGAAAGACTTTACAGAATTTCTCTGGAGAAAATTAGAAAGAAATTGATGCAGGATCCAAGAATAGGAAATGTAATAATTGTAAGAAGACTTCCCTGCAGTCTTGAAATTATAATAAAACAGAGAGAACCTGTTGGTATAGTAAAAAAAAGAGGAGGGTATTATTTAATTGATAAGCACGGGATTTTGATAAAAAGAGCTGAAAAAGAGCATTTTTCTCATTATCCTTTAATAATTGTAAAAAATGAAGAGGAAGAAAAAAGACTTCTTAATTTTTTGAGCTGGTTGAAGAGGACCAGAAAGTATCTTCCTGTGTTTGATAATTTAAAGGAAGTCATTTTAAAGGAGGACAGAGTAATTTTTATAACCAAAAATAGTGGTATAAAGATTTACTTTCCTGTGAAGTCGAAAAAAAGCTGGAAATATTTTTACAGAAATCTTGACAGGATAATGGCATATTTACACGCCCGGAAGAAACTTATGGAAAAGGTTGAGATTATAAGGCTGGATTATCCAGTGGGGGAAGCACTCATAAAGTTTAAAAACGGTAATAGGGGATAGGAGAATGGGGAAAAGAGAGGGGGTGCTTGTAGTAGATGTTGGGACCACCAAGATATGTGCTCTCATAGGGGAAGAAAGGGAAGGGAAAATATGGGTAACAGGAATGGGGGTGGTTCCTTCAAGGGGATTAAAAAGGGGGACAGTTATAAATATAGAAGAAGCAACAGAAAGCATTAGAGAAGCAGTAGAACAGGCACAAAATCAGGCTGAAGCAAAAATAGAAAGTGTTTATACCAGTATTGCAGGTAGTCATATAAAAACCAGAACCAGTATGGGTGTGGTGGCACTTCGAGAAAATCAGGTTACTCCTGAAGATGTAGAAAATGTAATAAATGCAGCAGCAAGTGTTAAAATACCTGCGGATAGAGAAATTCTTCACATTATTCCTCAAGAATTTATCATAGACAACCAGAGAGGAATTTTGCATCCGATAGGAATGACAGGAATGAGGCTTGAGGCTCAGGTTCAACTTATAACCTGTAATAGTTCATCTCTTAAAAATTTTCTCAAATGTTTTGAAAATCTGGGACTTAATGTTGATAGGGTAGTTTTTCAGGGATTTGCTTCTGCAGAAGCGGTTCTTACATCTGAAGAAAAAGAACTTGGGGTTGTGCTTGTTGACTTTGGAGGAGGCACCACTGATATAGTTGTTTACTGGGACAATGTTTTAAGACATGTTGCATCCATTCCTGTTGGAGGAGAGCTACTTACAAATGATCTTGCAGTTGGATTGAGAACATCCAGAAAAGAAGCAGAAAAAATAAAAATAGAAAAAGGAGTTTGTCTGAGAGAACTCGTAAAAGAGGAAGAAGAAATCGAAGTTCCAGGAATAGGAACAAGACCTTCCAAAAAAATAAGTAAGAGACTTCTGGCAGAAATTCTGGAAATGAGAGTAAGAGAACTTATAGAGTTAATAGAAAATGAGCTTGACAAACTGGAAGTTAAATCACGGGTGAGTAGTGGACTTGTTTTAACCGGTGGATCTTCGCTTTTACCCGGGCTTGTTTATTTAACAGATCAGATTCTTGATCTTCCAACAAGAATAGGGTTTCCACCAAAACTTGGAGGACTTACCGAAGAGATTTATAATCCTCAATATGCCACAGCAGTTGGAATTTTACTTTATGCCTTTTCTCAGAAAGAAAGTCCAAGAGAAAGAAAAGAGAAAAAAAGCGGTTTTCTGGATAAAATAAAATCTTTTTTTGGGTTGAAGTAAAAAAGAAAAGAGGAGGGGAGAATGAAACCGGTTTTTGAACTTGTTGAAGAAGAAAACAGGGTATGTCCCAGGATAAAAGTAATAGGAGTAGGTGGAGCAGGATGCAATGCAGTGGCAAATATGATAAGAAATCAGCTAAAAGGTGTGGAATTTATAGTTGCCAATACAGATTATAATTCTCTTAAGATGAATCCAGCTCCTTATAAAATTCAGCTTGGTAAGAAACTGACACAGGGATGGGGTGCAGGAGGGAATCCAGAAATAGGTAGAAGATCCGCAGAAGAAAGTGAAAAAGAAATAAGAGACATTTTAAAAGATGCGGACATGGTTTTTATTGCTGCAGGACTTGGAGGAGGAACAGGAACTGGTGCTTCTCCTGTCATAGCTTCTATATGTAAAGAAATGGAAATTCTTACTGTTGCAGTGGTTACAAAACCCTTTTCTTTTGAAAGAAACAGGGTAAAAATTGCTGAAGAAGGATTAAAAGAATTGAAAAAATGTATAAATACCATGATTGTTATTTCCAATGACAAGCTAATGTGTATAGGATCTACTGAAAAAATAATGAACATGTTTAAAAAAGCGGATGATGTATTATATTATGCAGTAAGAGGTATTTCTGAATTAATTTTAAGTCCGGGGTATATTAATCTGGATTTTGCAGATGTAAAGGCAGTTATGGAAGGTAATGGAGCACTTGCATTGATGGGACTTGGGGAGGCTCAGGGAGAAAACAGAGCAGAAGAAGCACTTAGAAATGCAATAGAAAATCCGCTTCTTGAAGATGTGTCTATAAAAAGAGCAAAAGGAGTTTTGATAAATGTTTGTGGAGCATCTGAAAGTCTTACCACTGAAGAAGTGGTAAAAATTACCACAGGGATAACAAGTGAACTACATGAAAAAGATGCCCAGATATACTGGGGATTAAGTTTTGATGATTCTCTGGGAGACACATTAAGAGTGACTGTGATTGCAACCGGGGTGGAAGAAGAAAAAGAAGAAGTAGAAGAAACAGAGGTAATATCTTTTAAAGAAGAAGTTAAAAAAAGAGAGGAAAGAAAAAAGAAGGTATCTCTGGATATTCTGGATGAAGATGTGCTGGAGATTCCTACATTTTTGAGAAAAAATGCTGACTGAAAGGGGGTGATGGTATGAAAGAAATAGCTGTTTTTGAAGAACCTGTAAGGAAGCAGACGTTAAAGCTTGCACTTTTTAATATAGACGAAGTGTATGTGCCTCCTTTTCAGAGAGATCTTTCAGAAAGTTTAAAGAAGCATCTGGAAATGGCAATAGAAAAACTTGGTTTTTTAACTCCCATAGTGGTTGTGCCAAAAGACGGTAAGTATTATGTTGTGGATGGGAGACACAGACTTGAGGCAATGAGAGATCTTGGAGCAAGGGAAATTCTTGCAATAGTTGGAGAAGAGACATTGTATCACTATATTCTTGAATTTAACACTGAAAAACCCCCGAATGTAAAAGAAAAATCCAAACAGGCATATAGACTTTATACTGACTTTCTAAGAGAAAATCCAGATTTTATTGAAAGTGAGTTATTTACTTATTTTAAAGATCCAGTTTTTATAACCTTTGGATTTGCTCTGGAAGAATACGATCATAGATTTCCAGCCAGTTTTTATGAAAGTTTTGTTTCCAAAATAGATGGTTTTCTTGATGAACCTCTTAAAACCGCGGTAGAGGAAAGGAGAAGGAGAGCAGAGGCACTGATAGATTTAAACAGGGTTGTGAATGAGAAATATGCAGAATTTGCATGGGAAAATGCTCTTATGAAAGGAGAAATAGTTAGAAAGGCTGTTCAAAGGGCTTTTGGAGTAAGAGTAAGAGTGATTGAGGAAGAATTTTATACAGCAGTTGAAAGAGTAAAAGAAGCCTGCCAGCAATTAACACCTGAAGACTTTGGAGGAGCTTAATTTGGAATCCGATTATAAACCCCTTTTAAGATATGTAGATGCTATACCTTCTATTTATCAAGGACAGCCTGTGTTTTTACTCAGGGATCCTCTTGGTTTTGTTGAAGAGGTAATAATTATTCCTCAGGCTCTTGGTTTTTTACTTTCTCTTATGGATGGTAATCATGACCTGAGAGATATTCAGGCAGAAGCTACAAAACACTTTGGTGACATAGTGCCCATGGAAGAGATTCAGAAGTTTGTAAGTTTTCTTGATGAAAGGGGTTTTTTGTGGAGTGAAAATTTTGAAAAAATTAAGGAAAAAGCTTATGAGAAATGGTTTTCACTGCCTGTAAGACCCATGGCACATGCTGATCAGGCTTATCCTTTTTCTTCAGAAGAAGCAAAAAAGTTTATTAAAGAAGTTCTTGAGAAGAGTGAATTTCAGATCAAAGATACTGAAGAGGCAAAAAATCCATGTCCCAGAATTCTGGTGGTTCCTCACATAGATATAAGAGCAGGAGCTAAGGCATTTGCAGAAGGATATGCAAGATTTAAACCAGAACCCGGAGCAAGAATTATTATATTTGGAGTAGGGCATCACCTTGATTATCCTCTTTCAATATTAAGCAAAGACATGGCAACTCCATTTGGAGTGGTGAGAAATGATAAAGGAGGATATTTTTATCTTATCAATAGTAAAAAACTTGAACTTTTTCCGGATCACATAGCTCATAAACTGGAGCATTCAATAGAATTTCAGGTTTTGTTTTTGCATTATCTTCTTGGAGAAGAATTCGTTATACTGCCTTTTCTGGTTGGACCTCTTGAGAGTGTAGCAGGTAGCAAAGAACTTATAGATGCTTTTGCAGAAGGCGTGGTTGAATTGCTGGATGATCACACATATTTGATATTTGGCATAGATTTCTGTCACTTGGGTTTAAGATATGGTGATCCTGTGCCTGTGAGTGATTATCATAAAGAAAAGGCACTTGAAGTGGATAAAAGGATTCTTGAATTAAGTTTTGAAGGAAATGAAGAGGATTTTCTGGAGGAAGCTAAAAGACTCGAAAGAATGAAAATATGTGGTATATCCTGTTTGTATATTTTAAACAGGATTTTAAAAAGAGGTAATTTAAAAATCAAGCCGGAAATTTTTTATCAGGAATTTATTCCATTTGGTCAGGGATCTGCTGTATCAGTTGTATCTGCAGGTGCATATTTTTAAAAATGTCTTTTAAAGAAAACAATTTAAAAATAAGTGATCTGATTGAAGTGGTAAAAAAGGCAGGAGAGTTGTTAAAATCATTTTATGAAAAAGAAATAGATGTTTTTGAAAAAGACGGTGTGGAACTGGTAACCCGGGCAGATCTGGAAGTTCAAAATTATTTAAAAAAAGAACTCACAAAGATAAAAAGTGTAAGTTTCATTGGAGAAGAAGAATATGTAAAAGCAGAAATAAGCAGGCTTTTAGAAAAAAATGAAATTTTCTGGCTGGTTGATCCTGTAGATGGCACAATTAATTTTATTCGTAAAATCCCCTGGTTTGCTATTTCTGTTGCTTTAATGATAGGTAGAGATCCTGTTGCAGGAGTGATTTATAATCCTGTTACAGAAGAATGTTTTTTTGGAGAAGCTGGAAAAGGGGCTTTTGTTGAAAAAAATGGCAAGATAAAAAGATTAAAAGTTTCTTCTACCAGCGAGTTTAAAGAAGCTCTGCTCTGCACAAGTTTTCCTGGTAAGTGCAAACTTATTGGATTTGAGAAGTGTGTGGAACTTTTTAAAGAATTTAATATTTTAACAAGAGGTGTCAGACGTTTTGGAGCCACTGCTCTGGATCTTGCGTATGTTGCCTGGGGAAAATATGACGGTTTCTGGGAACCATTTTTAAAACCCTGGGATTGTGCAGGAGGGATTTTGCTGGTAATAGAAGCAGGAGGAAAAGTAACAGATTTTAAAGGAAATCCGTATCATCCTTTTCTGGAAAATCTTGTTGCATCCAATCACAAACTTCATCATCATCTTATAGAAGTTACTTCCAGATGGTGTGAAAATGTGGATTAATAATACTCCTCTACTTTTAAAGTAAGCCCTTCTGTTTTTATAACTCTTACTTTTTTCCCTTTGGGAATAGATTTTTCTGCAAAGGCAATCCATATTTCCCCTTCAACAAAAACTTTTCCGCCTTTTTCAGGATCTATGTCTTCCATTACTTTTCCGATTTTTCCTACAAGAGCTTCTTTTCCAGAAACAGGTTTTTTTATTACAGTTTTTACTGCAAGATAGGTTATACCCAGAAAAATAGCAGAAAAAGAAAACAGGACAGTGTAAAGGAAAACAGGATCTATTCTTAATTCAGGAGGATTTTTTCCAAACAGCATCAGGGATCCAAGAAAAAGAGCAAGTGTCCCCCCTATTGCAAGAAGTCCGTGAGAAGCTATTTGAACCTCGAGAAAGTAAAGGACTCCTGCAAGAATTATCAAAAGCAATCCTGCGTAATTAACAGGTAATACACTCAATCCAACAAGAGCAAGAATTAAAGAAATAGCTCCTACCACTCCCGGAAAAATAGCACCTGGATGAGAAAGCTCAAAGTAAAGCCCTGCCATACCAAGCATAAGAAGAAAATAAACAAGATTCGGATTGGTTAAAACCTTTAAAAGACGGGTTTTTAGATCTTCTTTTATTTCTATTATTCTGACATTTTTCAAATGCAGTTTATATTTTTTGCTTCCAGCCCAGACAATTTTCCCATCCGCTTTTTTAAGTAATTCCTGAAGATTTTCTGCAATAAGATTAATAACTCCCAGTTTAAGTGCCTGTTTTTCTGTAATACTTTTGCTGTATTTTACTGCTTTTATTGCAAAGCGAACATTTCTGTGCCTGAATTCTGCTATATTTTTAACCCATGCTATCAGATCATTTGTAATTTTTTCCATCATGGTTTTACTGGTTTTACCCACGAGTGTAACTGGATGAGCTGCACCCACATGCGTTCCCGGAGCCATGACAGCAAAGTGTGAAGCCATAAGAATAAATGTCCCTGCTGATCCAGCTCTTGCTCCAGAAGGATATACATATACAATAACAGGAGTTCTGCTCTTTAGCATTGCTTTTACTATTTTTCTCGTAGATTCAACCAGTCCCCCTGGAGTATCAAGCTCAATAATAAGAGCATTGGCATTTTTAGCATTGGCAAGATTTACAGAGTAGATCAGAAAGTCTGCGATAACAGGTGTTATAGCAGAGTCAATTTTTACAAGATAAACCACCCCGGTTTCAGCTTTTACCTCACATGTTAAAAAAGTAAAAAAAATAATCAGACTAAGTATTTTTAAAAATTTCCTCATAAAGCTTCCTGAAAACCTGAAGATCTTCCCATACCATTCTTTTTACTGCAGGATTTTTTAAAATATAATTGGGATGATAGGTAAAAACAACCGGTATATCCTTTACTTTAAAAACCTTTCCTCTTATATTTGAAAAAGGTTCTTTTGTTTCAAGCAGAGACTTAACAGGAGTAAAACCCATGGCAAGAATGAGTTTAGGTTTGAGATACTTTATCTGTTTAAATAAATACGGTCTGCATGCAGAAATTTCTTCATCTTCAGGGGGTCTTCCTCCCGGGGTTTTACACTTGACTGAAGGAGTAATAAAAAAGTCTTCTTTTCTTAACTTTATAGCAAAAAGCATTCTTTTCAAAAAGTCCTCCACAGATCCGGTAAAAGGTCTTCCGTAGAAATCCTCATCTTTATCAGGATATTCTGTAATAAGAAGAAGTCCTGAGGTAAGACTCCCTTCACCCCATACAGGCTGTTTTCTGATTCTTGAAAGAGGACATTTTTCACATTTTAAAACTTTTTCCTTTAAACTTTCTATCCCCTCTTCCTTTGAAATTTCCAGCTTTAAAAAACGCTTCAATTCTTCTGTTGCAGGAATATAATTTATTCCCAGTTCCTGAAGGTAGAAAAAATAGTTTTTTAGTTCTTCAATAATGTTTATTTGAGAAAACTCTTTACTCATGAGAAAGTCTTCCAACAATAGAAAGAAGAGCTTTATTGTAAGCAGTGAGTATGTCTCTCTGTGAAAGGAATCCCACGAGTTTTTTTGGATTTTCAGGATCCACAACAGGAAGTCTTTCTATATTGTGATATCTCATCTTTTCAAGAGCCTTTGCAAGAGTATCATCAGGATATATTGTAATTACAGGAGTGGTTTTAATATCTTTTACTTTAAGTGTATCACTTAATTTTTCTCTTCCAAGTAGTTCTCTAAAATTTTGGAAGGTAATTATACCGGTAAGATTGTTATTTTTATCAACAACAGGAAAGCAGGTGTGTTTTTTATCTCTTACAAAAGCAAGGAATTCTTTAATGGTCATTTCCTCGTTTACAGTTATTACATTTTCTGTCATGGCTTCTCTAACTTTAATAGATGCAAGTATGCTCCTTTCGTGTCCACCATGTAGATCTATTCCCTGTTGTTTTAATTCATAAGTATCTATGGATTCTCTGCTGAAGGCATAAGCCACGAGCAAGCCTGTTATAGATGCAAAAAGGGTGGGAAGAAGAATGTAGTAATCACCGCCTGTCATTTCAAAGGCAAGGAACACCGCAGTTACAGGGGCATGAGTTAAAGCAGAAAGGAAAGCTCCTATTCCTACTGCTGCATAAGCAGGATATGAAGCTGTTAAATGAGGGAAAAAGTGATGAACTACCGCTCCGAAAAAACCACCTGCCATGGCTCCTATAAAAAATGCAGGAGAAAACATTCCTCCCACTCCTCCAGAGCCAAGGGTTATACTCGTTGCTATAATTTTTAAAAAAATGAGAATGAACATTACTCTGGGAATCATTTCTGCGTTTAAAACTTTCTGCACCATCTCGTATCCGACTCCAAAAACCTGAGGATAAAAAGTCCCGATTAATCCCACTATAAAAAAACCTATAAAAGGCTTAAGATAAGGAGATATATTTAATTTTTGAAAATAGGCTTTTGTGCCGTAAAAAAGTCTTATAAAAAAATAAGCTATTATTCCCAGAAAAATTCCCATAAGAATGTAAAAAATAAATTCCCAGTGGCTTATAAATTTATAGGGAGGCATTTTAAAAGCGGGTTCATTACCAAATATTGCACGAGAAGTAATGGTCCCCATTGCAGAGGAAACCACCACAGGCATAAAGTTGGTAAGTTCAAATTCTCCGAGAAGAACTATCTCAAGAGCAAAAAATAGCCCTGCTATGGGTGCATTAAAAATAGCTGCTATTGCACCTGCAGAACCACAGGCAATAAATGTTTTTCTTCTTTCTTCAGAAACTACAAAAAACTTACTTAAACATGTTCCTACAACACCACCTATCTGAGCAATAGGACCTTCCTGTCCCGCACTCCCTCCCAATCCAAGAGTTATAATAGAAGCTATGATTTTGGCTATCGTCTGTTTGAGTTTTATTAAACCACCTTTTAGATTAACAGTAACAAGGAAATCAGGGAAACCATATCCGTATATATCCGGTGAAAATATTTTGGCAAGAAGAAACAGAAGAGACGCAGACATAAGAGGAAGAAAAGGTATTAAAAATTTTGTGGTAATGGAGCTCTGACAGAAGTGCAGGGAAGGAAGAAAGATATTCTGCCAGAAAAAATTTAAGCCCTTTAAAAATAGAAAATCT
>Ga0256914_1003766_pt1 | contig 11811 bp, 15 predicted proteins | sample HulkmetaG_FD_191571 | JGI IMG/M metagenome (GOLD analysis project Ga0256914, IMG submission 191571) | Hydrothermal chimney microbial communities from Main Endeavour vent field at the Juan de Fuca Ridge, Pacific Ocean - Hulk | ecosystem: Environmental > Aquatic > Marine > Hydrothermal vents ...
TTTATCTCATCGGCCTTTACCTGCGCCTCTATAAGGGCTTGTTTTGCCTTTTTTTCCTCTTCTAATATATCTTGAAGCTTGTCCTCTAACATCGCTCCTCCTTTAAAAGACGCCTTGCTTCTTTCTTTATTTCTTTTATGATATCACGCGCAGGAAAGATTTTAACGATTTTGTTTTCCTTAAATAAAAAGGCCTTTCCCTTGCCACACGCTATACCTATATCAGCGTCTCTTGCTTCCCCCGGGCCATTGACTTCACAGCCCATAATTGCTATCTTTGCAACGTTCTTAAACAACGCCTTTTCCTTTTTCACTAAATCCGCAACCTCATTCACTATCGGCTTAATATCAACAGATGCCCTACTGCACGTAGGACAGGAGATAATATCCACCTCACCCGGCATCATTCCAAGAGCAGAAAGAATCTCTTTTGCAGTAATAACCTCTTTTACTGAGCTGTCTGAAAGAGATACCCTTAATGTGTCTCCTATCCCCATAGCAATCAGACCGCCTATGCCTATGTGCGACTTTATCCTGCCCATATAGGCATGGCCTGTTGCCGTAACTCCCAAGTGTATAGGCACCTGACTACGACTTGCAAACTCCATATTTGCCTCTATTGTTGAGACAACATCGGAACCTTTTAAGGAGGCCTTGATGTTTGTGATTCCTGCATCTTGCAGTCGTTTTATATAATTCAACGCCGAAAGGACCATCGCCTTGGGCAATGGCCTGTTCCTAAATCTATCCTCAATAGACCCGGAATTAACGCCAACGCGCACGGCTATCAACGGATTGCTCTCCTTTATAGCTGTGACTATTTGTTTTAAAACCCTTTTATCCGTGATATTGCCCGGATTCAAACGTATGCCATGCACGCCTGACTCTATGCACATCAAGGCGATCTTATGATTAAAATGCACATCAGCAATAATCGGAACAGATGCGCGCTTCAAGGCCTTTTTCAAAACAGGCATCTCTTCTTCGTATTTCACTCCTATACGAATAGCGCCTGCTCCAGCCCTTTCCAAGGCCTTTATCTCTCTAAATAAGGCGCGCTCATCCGATGTCTTGGATTTGGTCATAGATTGAATCAATATAGGATGGCCGGAACCTATCTTAACGTTGCCCAGCTTTACTGTCTTGCTCTTGCGCCTCTTCATTAACAACAGCCCCTTGTTTTTTGAAAAACACCTTTTTTATGTCATTGAACATCACAACCGTCAAAAGCAGCATCAATAACCCAAACCCAATATTATACATCGCCTCCTGAACCTTCTCAGGAACAGGCCTTCGCAAAACGGCCTCTATGGACAGGAATAACAGATGCCCGCCATCAAGAATAGGTATTGGCAATAAATTAAACACAGCAAGACTTATGCTCAACATCCCCATTATCATAAGCAAAACATTAAAGCCCACCTTCCATGCTACAGCGGTAACCTTATATATCCCGATAGGCCCTGCGATTGACTTGATAACCTGCCTATTGCCTGTGAAAAGCAGGAATAAGGCCTGCACTGTCCTTTGCGTGTTGTCTATTACCTTCCTTCCAGCTATGACAAACCCTTTAGAAAAACCGAACCGCACATCATGAACCTTTTCCAAGTCCGGAGTTATCCCCATAAGCCCGACCTTTTTTGTTTCCCCAAACAAACCCGGAATCTCGGAAAGTTTTGGCGTGAGTTTCACTATCAATCGCCTGTCTTTCCTTTCTAATACAACAGTTAATTCCTTTCCCGGATGCTGATGAACGTATTTTGCCATATCATCCCACAAATCAAAGGCCTTCCCATCTATAGAAACAATCCTGTCTCCCGCGAGAATGCCCGCTTCCTGCGCAGGCATATTCTCCGAAACACTGCCAACATAAGGAAGCTGTTCCGGCGCGCCAGTCGCATATACTATCCAAAACAAGACAAACCCGACGAGAAAATTCATCAACGGGCCCGCTGAAACTATTAATGCCCTCTGCCAGATAGGCTTTGACATAAACTCATAGTCAGCGCCGGTTGCCGTATCCGGCCTTTCTCCGGACAAGTCAACATATCCTCCTAAAGGAATGGCCGATATAACGTATTCCGTTGTCTTATCTCTGCCAATCACACCCAATACAGGTCCAAAACCTATGGAAAACCTGTTTACTTTTACGCCAAACAAACGCGCAAAAATAAAATGTCCCAACTCATGCAAAAGGACCAATATCCCCAAAGACAGGACAAATACAATTATATTTTGCACAACAGCCATCATTAAGCCTTTAACTTTTTCCAGTCATCTAAAAATCTTTGGATACCAATATCCGTTAGCGGGTGTTTTACCATCTGCGAAGCCGTCTTGAAAGGTATGGTTGCGATATCCGCTCCTATCTTTGCGGCTTCCAATACGTGCATCGGACTGCGCACGCTTGCCACGATTATTCTCGTTTCAAAACCATAGTTGGTATATATCTGCATAATCTCATCCACAAGATTCATTCCATCAGCGGAGACATCATCAAGCCTTCCAACAAAAGGCGATATAAAACTTGCCCCGGCCTTTGCTGCCATCAATGCCTGTAAAGGAGAGAAACACAAAGTAACGTTTGTCTGAATTCCCTTTTCCTCTAAAACCCTTACTGCTTTTAAGCCTTCTATAGTCAATGGTATCTTTATGACGATATTGTCGGCTATCTTCACTAAATCCTGAGCTTCTTCAATCATTCCTTTGCTATCCAGAGATATAACCTCTGCGCTAACCGGCCCATCAACTAATTCACAGATTTTTTCCAGTTGTTTTCTTGGGTCCTTTCCCTCTCTGGCCAAAAGGGTGGGATTTGTCGTTACCCCGTCTAATATCCCCCATTCCTTTGCCTGTTTTAGTTCATCAAGATTGGCCGTATCTAAGTAAAATTCCATAACTCCTCCTTCAAGAAACATTTAACATCGCGCACCCTATCATTCCCGCATTGTTGGAAAGCCTTGCCTTCAACACCTTTACCCGTTTGCGTTGTATCTTCATAGCGTAGGCCTTTATCATCTCTTTTAAAGGCTGCAAGACAAGTTTGCCAGCCTTTGCAACGCCGCCGCCTATAACTATCGCATCTATATTAAGCAGGTTAGTTATCCCTATCATCGTCGGAGCTAAAAGTTCGGCAACCTCGCGCCAAAAATCTTGGGCGCTTTTGTTTCCTTCCTTTGCCATAGCCGTTATTCTGCTAAGGTCGGTTTCGCCTTTCTTCAACACCTTGCGCTTACGGGCAAGTTCAACCAAGGCATCGTTGCCGACATAGCGCTCCAAACAGCCCTTGCCTGAACAAGAACACTGCCTGCCCCAAGGGAACAACGGCATATGGCCAACCTCTCCGGCAACGCCATCACTGCCTCTAAAGATCTCGCCATTTAATATAAGGCCTCCTCCCACTCCTGTCCCAAGAGTTATACACAAGACATTGTCATATCCTCTTGCCGCGCCGAACAAGTGTTCAGCCCACGCCATAGCCGTTGCGTCGTTTTCAACAGAGCAAGGGCACCCAAATGCCTTGACAAACGGAGCAGTTATGGCAACGCCTTCCCATCCCGGCAAATTCGGCAAATAATGAATTCGCCCCTTTTTAAAATCTGCTGCGCCCGGGACCCCTATCCCTATAAATTCCGGTTCTTCCCACTGGCGAATAACAGAAACGGCCTGTCTTATCCACTCCTTGGCGCTTAGCCCCCTTGTAGAAAAAGATTCAGCTTCCACCAGCTCGCCTTTGGCATTCACCATTCCTATCTTGGTGTTTGTCCCGCCTAAATCAATCCCTATTCTCATAAGCAATCCTCACTAATTCCTTTATATTATTCCACAACGTCCTGCCCCCTAACATAGCAAATGTGTAGGGTTTTCCGGAATACCACACCAGGCCAACAAAACACTGCCGGGCCCTTTTTGTATAACCGGTCTTCCCGACAACTCCTCTATACCTCTTGTTCCAGAGAAGCTTATTATGATTAATGAGCCTGTGTTTTTTGCCTTTCTTGCTGGAAAAAGAAAATACCTTTGTCCTCAAACTTATTATTATATACCTTTCTTTTGACGCTTCAAACATCAATTTACACAAATCCCTAGTGGTGGAATATTGCCCGTCTGAAGGAAGCCCGCTTGCCTTTTTTACGGCCGTATTTTTTAACCCTATCTTTTGGCGCAAAAACCTCGTAAGGTTTTTAACAAAAACGGCCTCTGAACCACTGTGCCATTGGGCAAGAGCGACTGCCGCATCATTGCTGGAAGCAACCAACATCGCCTTTATCAAATCCTTTACGCGGTAATTATCCCCTTTTGCCAGATATGCCTTACTGGGTTCAGTCGCAGCGGCAGACGCTGATATCCTAACCCAAGAATCCAAAGAATCCGGCCTGCTTCTAAGTATATATAGGGCGGTTGCGACCTTTATCGTGCTTGCCGGCGGCAGTTTTCTTTCGGCATTATAAGAAAAGACAATCCTGCCGTTTTTCATAATCGCTGCCGATTTAAAATCGCCGGCAAAAACGCCTTTGGCAAACAGCAGAAAAAAACAGGCAATTGCCAGACAATATCTTACACAATCCAGATTACCTGTCCAACAACGATGCCCGTTTTTCCGCATAGAAATCGCTTATCACAGACACAACATCCTGTGACTTATTAACCACCGTAAACAAATTCAAATCTTCCTTATCTATTGCCTTGTTTTTTAACAACGTATTTTTCATCCAGTTTACAAGGCCTGACCAATATTCCTTTCCAACAAGAATAACAGGAAAGGCAGACATTCTCTCCGTTTGAATTAGAGTGAGCCCTTCAATCAGCTCGTCTATGGTGCCGAATCCTCCGGGAAAAACAACAAAGGCCTTTGCGTATTTTGCAAACATCACCTTTCTTGCAAAGAAATACCTAAATTCGATAAGCAGATCTGTATAAGGATTTGGCTTCTGTTCCATTGGCAGGCGAATATTCAAACCAACAGACGTTCCCTTTGCCTTTTTTGCGCCTTTGTTTGCGGCCTCCATAATGCCCGGGCCTCCGCCGGTGATAATCGCATATCCCTCTTTTGAGAGCAAAAATGCGGTTTCTTCCGCCATTTTATAATACTTATGGCTCTTGGGCGTGCGCGCAGAACCAAAAATACTCACCGCCTCGCCTACCTGAGAAAGCACTTCAAAACCTTCAATAAATTCCGCCATTATGCGGAACAATCTCCATGTCTCGCTCGTCGCATCATAGTTCATCAAGTCCTGCGCAACCTTGCGTATCATAAGACACCTCCTCCTTTGTTATTGAGAAAGCCGATCCCGCGCCCAATCAATGAGAGAGGACTCCCGGGGCGCGACAGACAATGCCCCGTCTATCAACTCCCTTATCTTATTATAAGAAAGGGCACTTGCATCCTCTAAAAATTCTTTTAACAACCCTATTTTTTTGTCTTTAACCGCCTGATTAAAGGCCTCTTTCCCTGCTAAATCCCTTAACATTATAACAGGAAAGCTCATTTTTAGCTCATAAAAATCCTCTTCTATGTCCCCTATATCGTCCCTTATCTGAAAGGCCTTGCCCCATTCATCTGCAAATCTGCTCAAAGAATTTCCTGAACCTGCCAACAATTCAACAGCCTCAACAGCGCGCCTGAATAATGCGGCAGTCTTGTTCTTTGCCACCAGAAAATATTGTTCAATCGTTGCGTCGGGATTGGATAAAATCTCTTCCTCTATTAACTGTCCCCTGCAAATATCCTCAATGGCCATTCCTGCAAGGGATTCCGCTCCAACCTCACCCAACAAACGAGCTCCTGCTCCAAACAAAAAATCGCCGACAACAATGGCCTTGTTCTTGGTAAAACGCAGATAAAAACAGGCCTGCCCTCGTCTGGTCTGCGCATTATCCATAATATCGTCGTGAATAAGAGAAGCCAAATGGATACACTCGATTCCCGCGCAAATAGACACGACTTGCTCTATATTTGAAATCCCCAAATCTTGTGCAGACAAGAAGGCCATTTGAGATCGCAGGAACTTACCCTGCCAAAGAGAAGAGACAAAGCCATCCATCTGTTCCAAGACCTCGCTTCCCATAGAAACAGACGACAACTTTTCTCTTAAATAAGGTAAAAACTCGTTAAAATCCATATAGATAGTTTCCCCTTTACACCCAAAAATTAACTGTTATACTATAACATAAAGAAAAGACGTATAAAACAAAATAAAGGAAAAGGGGGCAGAGATGTACAACATAATCTGGGGCAATCCGCTTTATAAATACCTGTTAACCGGCGCAGTCATCTTTTTTGGGTTAATCTTTCTAAACCTGTTTAAGAGGATTATCGCCAAAAAGTTGCGGGTCTTGGCAGACAAAACAACAACGGTCGTAGACGACTTTATCGTGGACATCTTGGAGAAATTGCTGGCGCCTGTTGCCAATATACTCATAATATTCCTGGCACTGAAAATCCTTCTCCTGCCGTCATTGGCAGAAAGAATAATAAACGGAGCCCTTATGGCTTGTCTTACGTTTTCCATAGCGAAATTTGCATATCTCTCCACGGCGTTTGCGTTTAAGCAATATTGGATACGGCAGGGCAAAGGAGAAACATTGGAAAGAAGCCTCGACGGCATTCTGCGAGTTGTTGGGTTTTTAATCTGGTCTCTTGCCATCATATTCTTCTTAGACAACATTGGATTTAAGGTCTCTACAGTTATTGCCGGGTTAGGAATCGGCGGTGTTGCCGTTGCTCTGGCAGCTCAAGCGGTTTTACAGGACCTATTTAGCTATTTCTCCATAATATTTGACAGGCCATTTGAAGTCGGGGATTTCATAATAATAGATAACTTTCTCGGAACAGTTGAATATATCGGAATAAAAACGACCCGCATACGAAGCCTTAGCGGAGAACAAGTCATCTTTTCTAACACAGACCTAACTAATTCCCGCGTAAGGAATTACAAGCGAATGGAACTTAGGCGTGTCGTCTTTCAAATAGGAGTAACATATAACACTCCAATAGAAAAACTCAAAGAAATACCCAACATAATAAAAGACATAATAACGTCTATACCAACAACGCGATTTGACAGGGCGCATTTTGCAAAATATGGGGATTTTAGCCTGAATTACGAAGTGGTTTACTATGTCTTGGATAGTGATTACAACAAATATATGGATATACAACAGGAGATAAACTTCAAGATAAAAGAGGCCTTTGACAGCAAACAAATAGAATTCGCATTCCCTACCCAGACAATCTATCTGGAAAAAGAATGAGCTCGCAATTGACATCAGACAATAAGAGCTATATACTAGATGTATGAACGGGGCGTTAAAGACAAAAATACAGAATAAGGCGAAAGAGGCAATCGAAAACAATGATCCTCTCTATGCCAAAGAACTCCTTAAATATCTTGCGTCTCAAGATATGTCTGACATAGAAAACAGGATGCTGTTATATAAGCTATGGCAGCAAAAAGAAAACATTTCCAAAGAAGACAAGCTTCGGTCCTTTTTCCTAAAAATCCAGGCAGACCAACTTGCAAAAAAGGCAAAAATACAAGAAGCCATAAGGACGTACGAACAGGCATTTGAGCTAAACCCGTTTAACGCAAACATATTATTGAAAATCGTGGAATTTCTCTCCCCATTAACACCCAAGGCAAACGAATTATTAAAAAGCATAGACATAAACAAAATACAAGACACGGAGATGTTAAAACGCATTGCGCAAATACACCTCAATGCAAAAGAGCTTTCTCTGGCAAAGAAAATTCTCAAAAGGATACTTATAATACAACCGCAGGAAATAGAGGCTCAAAGAATGATAAAAAATCTGGAGGCATTGGGGGTATTAGAAACGGACTTTAGCCGCAAATAGCAGACAAGACGCTTTCTTCTATTTTCTTTATTTGAGCCAAGTGGCCTATTCCTTTTTTCCCATCGGCAAGCATGCCTACAGCAGGCAAAACAAAAAAACATCCGATTTCTTTCAACCTTCGGACATTTTCCTGAACAGGCGCGCTATCCCACATACGAGAATTCATCGCAGGCGCCATAATTACCGGTTTCTCTCCCATGGCCAAAAAAACGGCCAAAAGCAGATTGTCGGCTATGCCGTTTGCCATCTTTCCAAGAGAATTTGCGCTTGCCGGGGCTATGACAAAGACGTCAGCCCAATCGGAAAGAGATATATGCGTCTGGCCCAAAACCTCGCCTTCGGGAAACATCTTCCATAGGCACTTTTCCGCGCCGATAGACAAAAATTGAGCGGGCAAAACAAAACGCATAGCAGATGGAGTTAAGACAACCCTGACATTATGCCCTTTTTTAAAAAAGGAGCGGACAAGCTCAACAGATTTATAAACAGCAACCGATCCAGTTGCCCCTAACAAGATATTCGCCATTTATGCGTTTTCCTTCAACAACTGCTCCGCCATCTTCTGCAAAGCGACTGTTGTTGAGGGCTTTGTCATAGGCCTTCCTGTGTTCTTGGATTCTTCAGACAAAACCAAGGCCAGTTTACTTGCCCTGACAACTGCCTTATAAAGCTCTCGCGTTTTTTCCCATAATACGGATTCTATCATTTCAAACCTCCTTATTCTTTAATCTGCTTTTGATAAGCGCTTTTACTTCTTCAACAGCATCTTCTAAAACATCGTTTACTACTATATGCGAATACCTTTTGCCTTCCTCTATTTCATCATGCGAGATGCTAAATCGCAGGGCCAAATCTTCCTCCGCAATCTTGCCACGCGACTGCAACCTTCTTCTTAAGACCTCCTCTGAAGGGGGCATTATAAATATATCAAGAACATCATCAAAGGTCTTTTTTATATAGGCCCCGCCTCTGACGTCTATAATTAACATGGGCACAAAACCCTTTTTCAATATATCTTCTATAACCTTTCGCGACGTTCCATAAAAATTGCCAAAGATCTCAACCCATTCCAAAAGATTGCCCGCCGCCATTTCTATGGCAAACTCGGTCTTGCTGACAAAGACATAGTCTTCGCCATCGACTTCGCCCTCTCTTGGAGGCCTCGTAGTAAAAGTAGGAACCCGTTGAACAACATTGGCAAGCTCTTCATCTTCCAGCACCTTTTTGCCTATGGTAGTCTTGCCCACGCCCGAAGGCCCTGACAAAACAATGATCATACAACCTCCATTGATTAAAATATTTTAATCTTATATTATACATATTTTCTCTTTACCTTGTAAAGAAAAGAAAAACAACGGGCTGTTTTTCATACGGGGCAGTAAAGACGGCGCTACTTGGATAAATTTGTCAATGGGCTACCGAATTTGTTCAAATAATATTTATTTTCCAAAGAAAAAATTATTCTATATTTTGGGCAATCTCTCTCATACGGTCAATGGCAGTTTTTAAAGAAAGGGCCGTCTTAGTAATCTGCGCATCCTTTATCTTTGAAAGAATGGTGTTGGCCTCTCGCAAGGCCTCCTGGCAGATGAAATCCAAATCCCTGCCCTTAACCCTTTTTTCGGACAAAGAAGTTTTCAACATTCCCAGCACCATATCCAATCGTTTTACTTCCTCAAAAATATCCTTTTCCCCGTCGGTATCTTGGGCAACAACCAAAAGGCCTTTTCTTTTCAAAACAGAAAGCCGTTTGCTTAGGGCCTTTTGCTTTCTGACGGCATCGGCAATCAATGAAACCAACAATTTGGCCATGGCCTTGCCTTCTTTTTCCCTTTGCTTTTTTAATCTCTCTGCCAGTAATTGCGCCGCAGAAGAGAAAGAGGACAAAAGCTTTGGGCTTTTTTTTGGGAAAAAGCGGACTAAATCAGGAATAGACGCAATGTCTTCAAAGGATAAAGAAGAGGAGACCTCGAGCCCCAAATCTCTAAAAGACCTTTTTAACCCGGACAAGAGCTTTTTATTAACCGAGATGTCATAGGAAACATTTTTCAGCTTTGTATGAACAACTACCTTTATTGCCCCCCTTTGAATCCCGGAGGAAGCTATGGCCTTTGAAATTATTTGCTCTATTTCTAAAGAAGGCAAATCTCCCGTTATACGTATATCAAGATATTTGCTATTGCGGCTTATGGCCTCCATTTCTATGTCTGCTATCTCGGAGACAAACTTGACGGACGCAAATCCCGTCATCCCGGAAACTATGCCCATATCTGCTGGCTTCTCCCTCCTAAAAATGTTGTTTTTGTCGGGTATATGTCCTCTATTAATTCCTCCGGAGAAAACCACATCTTTATTTCCCTTTCCGCTGTCTCTTGGCTGTCAGAGACATGAAGCACATTTTCATAAACACCTTTTGTCGTAATCCTCCCATAAGAGCCCCTAATAGAAACAGGATTGGCCTCTTCCGGATTAGTTGCCCCTGCTAGCTCGCGCAAGCGGGCAATAGCATCCTCCCCTGCATAAACCAAGGCAAAGACCTTGTTCCTGCCATGCTGTTTGCCGCATATATAATCAATGACATCCTCAAAAAAAGGCTTATCCTTTAGATGTTCATAGTGTTTCTCCGCTAATTCCCGGCTAACCTTTACGACCTTTGCTCCTATAATCTCCAATTCCAAACTGGAAATCCTACTCAAAATATTTCCTGTTAAAGACTTAACCAGAGCATCGGGTTTAATTAACACTAAAGCCGCTTCCCTCATAACCATTTCTCCCTTTCTTTAAAATATCCGCAATCCTATCTAATTCCTCTAAGGAATAGTATTCTATCACAATTTTTCCCTTTTTTCTCACTTGATTGTGTTCTATCTTTACTTTTGTCCCCAAAGCCGCTTGCATTTCCTCTTCTATCTTTTTCGTAAAAGGATCTTCGGGTTTGATCTTTTTTGAGATCTCTTTCACGGTTATTTTTTGCTCAACAACCTCCTCTGCCAAATGTTTCCTTTCTTCGTCTGAAATCCTTGTGGACAAAAGTTCTCTTGCCTGCCCAAAAGAAAGCGCTTTCTTTTTCACCTTTTCTTGAACCTCCTCAGGCAAAGATAAGAGCCTTAACATGTTGGCCACGTGTGCTCGCGATTTTCCAACCAGAGAAGCAACGGCATCTTGGGATAAAGAAAATTCTTTTATAATTCTTTTATAAATTCTTGCCTCGTCAATGGGTGAGATGTCCTCTCTCTGGACATTTTCTACAACGGCCAAAAGGGCCATCTCCTTTTCCTCTATCTCCCGTATCATGGCTGGGATGTATTCCCACCCCAAGAGCTTAACCGCCCGCAATCGCCGCTCACCGGAAACCAAGATATAGCCTTTTTTGTCTCTTTGAAAGCAAACCACTATCGGCTGCATGAGCCCTGATGTCTCTATAGAACGGGCGAGCTCCTTTATCGTGGACTCGTCAAAGGACGACCTTGGCTGATGTGGGTTAGGACGAATAGAAGAAATAGGTATGCTCTTTACCAGATTACCCCCTAAATCAGAAAGACTTTCTTCGCCTAAAAGGGACGACAGTCCCCTTCCAAGAACACTTTTTTTCATGGATCCCCCCCTTTCTTTGTTCTTAGCCATTATATCCTTAAACCGCCCTGTGTTCAAGCCTTTAATTGTTCCACGTGGAACACTCCCGCGGCTTGATTCCCAATTGTTCCACGTGGAACACTCCTGCGGCTTGGCTTGGACTCCCAATTGTTCCACGTGGAACACTCCTGCGGCTTGGCTTGGACTCCCTATTGTTCCACGTGGAACACTTCTTGCGGTTAGCTTGACTCCCTATTGTTCCACGTGGAACACTTCCCTGCGGTTTGGCTTTGCCCCCATTGTTCCACGTGGAACACTCCCGCGGTTTGGCTTTGCCCCTATTGTTCCACGTGGAACACTCCCGCGGCTTGGCTTGGACTC
>Ga0256914_1003767_pt1 | contig 11811 bp, 10 predicted proteins | sample HulkmetaG_FD_191571 | JGI IMG/M metagenome (GOLD analysis project Ga0256914, IMG submission 191571) | Hydrothermal chimney microbial communities from Main Endeavour vent field at the Juan de Fuca Ridge, Pacific Ocean - Hulk | ecosystem: Environmental > Aquatic > Marine > Hydrothermal vents ...
GGTCCTAACAGCATAGGAGTGCTCTCTTCAGCAAAGTGCACGAACGAGGAAAATTACATTATGCAGAAGTTTGCCCGTGCTGTGATAGGAACAAATAATGTAGATCACTGTGCGCGCTTATGCCACGCTTCTACAGTTGTTGGTCTTGCGAAGACGCTTGGCAGTGGAGCTATGACCAACGATTACAAAAGCATACTTGATTCAGATGTTATATTGATAACAGGTTCCAACACTACTGAAGCACACCCTGTTATTGCCACATGGATAAAGGAAGCTGTTAGGAATGGGACAAAACTGATAGTGGTTGATCCCCGGAGGATAGAAATGGTCAAATATGCCACTATTTGGCTTAGGCAATACCCGGGGACGGATGTTGTGTGGCTTAATGGTATGATGCATGTCATTATAGAAAATGAATGGTATGACAAAAAATTCGTAGAGGAGAGAACAGTTGGGTTTGAGAAGCTGAAAGAGACAGTCAGAAAGTACACACCTGACTATGTTGAAAAGATTTCGGGTATACCTGCTAATGACTTGGTAGAAGCAGCGTATATTTACTCTCATGCCAAAGCTGCAGGGATATACTTTGCAATGGGAATCACCCAACATGTGTCGGGTACAGATAATGTAATCTCCGTAGCGAATCTTGCCCTTATTACGGGGAACCTTGGAAGGTCAGGTGCCGGAGTGAACCCTCTAAGGGGGCAGAACAATGTGCAGGGTGCTTGCGATTTGGGTGCTTTGCCAGATGTTTACCCTGGGTATCAGAAAGTGAGTGATGAATCTGCGAGAAAAAGGTTCGAGGATGCATGGGGCGTGAAGCTTTCACCTGAACCTGGTTTGACCATTGTTGAGATGATGGACCATGCCTATGATGGAACTCTTAAGGCTATGTATATAATGGCAGAAAACCCAGCACTCAGTGACCCAGATATAAATCATCTTAAGGAATCTCTTAAGAGGCTGGAGTTTTTGGTAGTTCAAGACATATTCTTGAGTGAAACAGCTGAATTAGCGGATGTTGTTTTACCGGCTGCCTCATTTGCTGAGAAAGATGGTACGTACACTGCTACTTCCAGGGTAATCCAGAAACTAAACAAAGTACTCGATCCTCCCGGTGAAGCCATGGAAGACTGGAGAATTATATGCGAGATATCCAATAGGATGGGGTATCCTATGAATTACAACTCTACTGCCGAGATAATGAGAGAGATAGCCTCCGTTACACCTATATATGCGGGTATATCTCATGAAAGGTTGAAGGATGGTGGCATTCCGTGGCCATGTCCTTCTAAAGAACACCCTGGAACACCTATACTTTATACCGAAAGGTTTAACCATCCAGATGGAAGAGCAAGAATAATACCTGTTGAATATAAAGAATCTCCGGAACTACCAGATGAGGAGTATCCTTATCTGCTCTCTACAGGAAGGTGGCTCCAGCATTTTCATACTGGCACAATGACTAGGAGGTCTGACCCCATAAATGAATATAGGCCGGAAGTGCTATTTGAAATTAACCCAAGTGATGGCGAAAAGTTGGGCATAAGAGATGGAGACATCGTTAGAGTAACGTCAAGGAGAGGGAGTATAAAGGGTAAAGTCAAACTTACTGACAGATCCATGCCTGGCATGGTGTTCATTCCATTTCACTTCTCAGAAGCAGCTGTTAATTTACTTACAAGCTCTAAGTTTGATCCTATTGCCAAGATACCAGAATTCAAAGTGAGTGCTGTCAGAATTGAAAAGTTATGATTGAGCATGCATCTTTAATAGTACTTGCAGGTGGAAAGTCAAAAAGGATGGGTATACCTAAATCCCTTCTGCGGATAAACGGAAAGCTACTCTTAGAGTATATAGTAGATGCTCTTTACAGCCTTTTTGATGATATTTTACTGGTCGTGAAGGAACCACCATATCCCGTTAGCGCATATTATAGGATTATATTTGATAAGCACAGAGAAAGTAGCCCACTTGTGGGAATATTTGCAGGCTTAAAAGAGGCGTATAACCAGTATAGCCTCGTAGTAGGAGGAGATATGCCTTTTGTTGTGCCCTCATTAGTTGCGAGTCTTCTTTCCTCCGTCAAGGAGGAAGATGTCATTGTACCTATAGTGAATGGCTTCTATGAACCACTACTGGCAATTTACAACAAGAGGATTTTGGATATTATAGAGAGACGGATAAAAGAAGGTAACTTCAAAGTATCTTCACTCTATGAGGAAGTTTATGTTCGTGAGGTCCCAGAAAGCCAAATAAGGAGAGAAGACCCAGCGCTTCTCTCCTTTCTGAATATGAATACCCCAAGAGATCTTGATTTTCTTAATCTACCTTTTCTCTGAACTTTAGAATTATCTCTCTTATCCCATTTGGATTTGGCAATCCCCTTGCATACATTTCATATCCGGATGTACCGGAAGAGGCGATCATTACATCGCCAATTCCTATAATTCTTTGCACCAGACTTTGCTTTATGTCAATGGTTCTTATATCTTTGATGAATATCTCTTTGATGTCTTTAGAAAGCACTCCCTTCTTTAAGACAACCCTATCCTCGTGAACGGTAAATTTGAGAGATAGTTTCCCCCACAATATCACAATAAACGTGACTACAACACATCCAAACACAAAGTACATGGTAACTCTCCAATACAACGGATCTACTTTTGCAAAAAACCCTTCATACTTCAGATACAAGACGCCGCCCGGTGCGATCACCCAGCATATCAAGATATGCCAAAAGAAGTTCCACCACGATGGTCTTACGTTCATCATATCACTGCCTCCTTTGTTTTAATACCCGAGTGTTAGAGAACTACCCACATGCAGTTCTGTGTAATTGTCTGGATATGTGTCTTTTAGGAAATTCCTCGTGAAGTCTCCACTGCAGTGAATTGCAGCTATCTTCTTAACTCCCATATCCATGAGTCTCGGGATCACTCGTTTTATCTTCCAGTGTGGGCTGTTAAGCAGATGGAATCCACCTATTACAGCGTATGCCTGAGTATGAAGGCTCTTTACCGCAGCACTTACTATGTTATCTACTCTGGGGTGGCTGCATCCAACCAATACTATCAATCCTTTTCTCTTTAGGTTCACCGCTATAGCCTCTTCGTAAGGTGGCCCGTATAATTCTCCTATTATTGCAATACCATTTGCAACCTTCTTGGTATGTTGCACAGGTATAGGATTAAGGTTCAAGTGCTTTATCCAGTCGAAAACCCTGTGGTTCATATCCTTTGGAACATACACAGTTAATCCCTGATGCAACTTAGCTATAGCAGGTAATCCCCCAACATGGTCGTGATGTTCATGCGATATGCCAACAAAAGCTATATCTTTTAGATTTATCCCAAGTTTTTCTGCATTGTATAAGAGGTCTTCAGGTTCTGGTCCGGTGTCCCATAGAAATTTTGTATCTTTAGTCTCAACAAATACACTTAGTCCCCATGGGGCACGCAAACCATCATATGGGTGATTATCAATCAGTACCGTGAGCTTTACCCAATCTATAGCTTTCACAGGGTCTGTATGTTGGTTACTATGTGAAATTCCCCCTATGGAGACCATACACACCACAAAAGCAACAAGTGTAGTAATCTTCATGATTCTCACCTCCCCCTAAATTCTACCACAATAAAAAAGGGGCAGGACAAAGTTGTCCTGCCCCTTTTAGCCTTCGAGTAAAGTGTTAGTTGCCTTTTAACATATCTTGCATGTCTTTCTCAACAGTTGTTATAGGACGTATATCAAACTTATCCACGAGTACTTTCAGAACGTTTGGAGATACAAATGCTGGCAGGGTTGGTCCAAGACGGATCTTTTTTACACCAGAATACAACAGGGCAAGAAGCACTGCCACAGCTTTCTGTTCATACCATGCTATATTATAAGATATTGGTAGATCATTTATATCGTTGAGATTCAATGCTTCTTTTAACTTTAACGCTGTTACTATGAGTGAGTACGAATCGTTGCACTGTCCTGCATCAAGCACTCGAGGGATGCCATTAATGTCTCCAAGATCAAGCATGTTGTATCTGTACTTTGCGCACCCTGCAGTGAGTATCACAGTATCCTTTGGAAGTCTTTTTGCAAACTCAGTGTAGTACTCTCTTTCTTTGTATCTTCCATCACAGCCAGCCATTACAAAGAATCTCTTTATTAGTCCAGACTTAACTGCATCCAATACTCTGTCGATCACGCTCTCTACTGTATTGTGTGCAAATCCTATAGGAATCTTTTTTCCCGGGGTCTCTTTAAGGTTGCCAAGTTCGAGGGCTTTCTTAATTACCGCTGAAAAGTCTTTTGGTTTTCCGTCAATCCTATTTGGTATGTGGCTGACACCAGGCCATGCTACAAGTCCTGTTGTAAAAATTCTGTCTCTGTAGCTATTAAGCGGCCTTTGAATACAGTTTGTTGTCATTACGATCGGGCCGTTAAACTCTGCGAACTCTTTCTGTTGCCTGTGCCATGATGTTCCATAGTTTCCCACCAAATGCTTATATTTTTTCAGTCCTGGATATGCATTTGCTGGAAGCATTTCACCATGTGTATATACATTTATACCTGTCCCTTCTGTTTGCTTCAAAATCTCCTCAAGATCGAGTAGATCATGACCACTTACGAGTATTCCCGGTGCTGCATATGTGCCGGTGTAAACCTCTGTTGGTTCAGGGTGGCCATATGTGGATGTGTTCGCTTCATCCAGTAAAGTCATCGCCTTCACTGCAAACTCTCCCGCTTTCATCACGGTAGCAATCAGTTTATCAACAGCAACAGAATCATCCGTAGTTACGATAAGCGCATCCTCTATGAAATAAAGTATCTCATTATTAAAGTGCTTTAGTATATATGCATGATCTGTATAAGCTGCTATACCCTTGAGTCCATAGACTAAAAGTTCCCTCAAAGAGCGGATATCTTCATCTGCCGTTGAAAGTACTCCAACAGACTTTCCTTTCTCTAACATGTCTGATATGTTGGATGGTTTCCATAAGGCAGAATCATGCATCTCTTCTTGAAAATCTTCCCCATATTTTCCCCTGTATGTTTTCGTAAAAGCACCTTTCAGGTTTTCTCTAATTGCTATGGCTCTTTCTATTAGTTCCTTTAGTCTTTCAGGGTCAAAGTTTACATTGGTTATAGTGGAAAATAGCCCTTCCGCGATGAAGAGGTCTGCTTCATCAGTTTTTATTCCAAGCTCTCTTGCCTTCTTCGCCCATATGGAGATACCTTTAAGCATGTATATAAGAAGATCCTGCAGGGTTGCTACTTCCTCTGTTTTCCCACATACTCCTTGAACGGTACATCCCTTATTATTTAGTGTTTCTTGGCACTGAAAACAAAACATGAAATTACACCTCCTGCTTTACAAATTTTAGCTTTGCCTATATTATAATTCTGTATACTCAATTTGTATGTAACAATTGTTACGAGGAGGGGATTAGTTTGGACCCTATCGATACACTTCTACAGCATCCGATTTTTGAGGGAATCGCAGCAAAAGGCGTACGAAAACTGGTATTAGACAGTAAGAATCGTAAGGAAACTTTTCATGAAGGTGAAGTTGTAAGGTACAGGGGAGATAAATGCTCAGGGTTGTTTTTTGTGACTGAGGGAAAAGTTAGGGCAGAGATGCAGGATCCACGGGGTAAGGTTTTGTTGCTAGAAATCATGTCTTTTCCTGCCATCCTTGCACCCAACTTTCTGTTTGCACAGAACAATGTGTTTCCTGTTGATGTAATTGCTATTGAGAATGTAGTAGTATGGGTAATGCATAGAGATGTTGTGATCTCTGGATTCTATGAGCATCCGAAATTTCTTATGAACTTTCTGAAGATAGTGGGAGATAAGACGGATTTTCTTACACAAAAACTGTGGATATCTACAATGAATACCTTAAGAGAAAAGGTCGTCGCTTACTTATACAACTTAAGTGAATATGGAAAGCAGCTGGAAGTTGAACTTCCAATCACGAGAGAAGAAATGGCTAACCTTTTCGGCGTGGAAAGGCCTTCCCTTTCAAGAGTTATATCGGAACTGAAAAAGGAGGGTATCATAGAAATTAAAAATAGAAGTGTAAAATTGATAAACCTTGAGCACATAGTATCAACGTTAGAGGAATAGTTAACTTCCCAGAAATTTCATGATCTCATTGAACACCCTTTTGCTGCTTTCTCCGTCCGCATAAGCATGAAACTTTTCCTTGATTCTCCTTCTCTCTAACTGGTATTTCTGTGGGTCATTTATAGCTTCCTCAATATAATTCACCACTTCATCCCAATTCTTTGCCTTTGGCCCTGGTGTAACTAACGCATAATTGTAGTAAAATCCTCTGCTCCTTATATAGTTATCTATGTCAAATGGAGCAAATATAATTGGTCTATCCAATAAGAGGTAGTCGAAATAGACACTTGAGTAATCTGTAATAAGCACATCTGTCTGTACAAGTAGAGGGTATATATCCGGTAGTACTTCATCTGACAGAAAAATGAGGCTTTCTGACGCTACCTGTTGACTATTTAGACCCTGATCAGATGTGTGCATTTTGACCCACAATACAGCATTATATTTCCTCAAGAGTTTTTGTAATTTATCTGCATCAAAGCCATAGTCTGCAAATATGTTGACATTGGGATCATCTCTAAAAGTAGGAAGATAAGATATGACAAGTTTTCCTCTAAACAGGTGGTTTAGAGAAGCTCGGATTTGTTCCCTCTCTGCGCTGGTGTACGGACTTCCCATTAGAATGTCATTTCGGGGATAACCAGTAATGGAGAGATTTTACTTTAAGTTCTTGATGAACATGCTTTAGAGGGCTTTAAGTTCTCTTTAAGAATTAACTTTGTGATAGCCCTTGAAAATTATAGGCAGTTGAGTTATTATATAAACAGGATCGGTATCGTTAACGTTAAATCTATTTTAAGGGGGGATTATAGTGAGAAAGTGGGTGGCAGTTCTCTTAGTGGCGGTTGTGAGCGTTGGTATCCTAAGCTTCTCCATTACCAGCTCGCTTGCATCTACGAAGAACGAATTGGAAATATTTAGCTGGTGGACTGGTGGTGGAGAAGAAGAAGGGCTCAATGCATTGATAAAGCTCTTCCATGAGCAGTATCCAAATGTAAAAGTTATTAACGCTACCGTTGCTGGTGGGGCAGGGACAAATGCAAAAGCAGTGCTAAAGACAAGAATGCTGGGTGGAAATCCTCCAGATTCCTTCCAAGTGCATGCAGGAATGGAGCTTATCGATACCTATGTAATACCTGGTATGATGAGGCCCATTACGAAGTATATGAAGGAATGGGGTGCATACGACAAGTTCCCAAAGGCAATCCTTGACATGTGTAGCTACAAGGGTAATGTTTACTCCGTGCCAGTTAATGTACATAGGGGTAACGTAGTATTCTATAACAAGAAAATTGCCGCAGAAATAGGCATGGCAAAACCACCGAAGACATGGAAGGAGTTTATAAGGTATTTAAAGCTTGCAAAGAAACATGGGTATATAGGATTGGCACTTGGAGACAAGAATAAGTGGACAGCTTTGCACCTATTTGAGGATATTATGCTTGGAAAATTGGGCCCAAAGAATTACGATGGCCTTTGGAAGAACAAGGTCTCCTTCAACAACCCCGCAATCAAAGCAGCACTTGAAACAATGAAGGAAGTTCTTTCTTACATAAATACAGACCACTCTGCAATGACATGGCAAGATGCAACGAGGCTTGTGTTTAGCGGAAAGGCACTTGCTAATGTGATGGGAGACTGGGCTGAGGGTTACCTGAAAACATTAGGGTGGACACCTGGAAAGCAGTTTGGATGGTTTGCAGTTCCAGAGACAAGCAATGCTTTCATGGTAGTGTCCGATACATTTGGTTTGCCAAAGAAGGCGCCCCATCCAAAGAACGCCTTAAGGTGGCTTAAGCTCTTGGCATCTGTAAAGGCACAAGATGTTTTTAACCCGATAAAGGGATCTATTCCAGCAAGACTTGATGCAGACAAGAGTAAGTATGATGTATATCTAAGATGGTCAATGCATGACTTTGCAACGGTTACACTTTGCCCGTCTATTATACATGGATCTGCTGCACCAGAAGGCTTTGTTACACAGCTCAATGATGTTATAAACAGGTTTGTTACAAAGAAGGATGTTGCTCAAGCAATGAAAGGTATCCTGCAGGATGCCGAAGACAACGGTTACCTCACGAAGTAAAATAGTCCTATGCTACCCCACCTCAAAAGGTGGGGTAGTTTTCTATTGTATAGAGAGGTGACAAGGTGTGATAGGAAAGCACAAAGTTGGGTTAGTAGTCGTCCTTCCGTCTATTGTGGCTATTGCAATATTTGTTTACGGTTTTATATCTTGGACAGTGAGGGTTTCCCTTTCCAACTATAATAGTTTCTCTTCTCTACTGCGGGGGGTGTATCGCTTTGTTGGGTTGAGAAACTATTATAGAATATTCTCTGATTGGAGATTCCAAACGGACCTGTGGAATACATTATTTTTCACCTTATTTTTTATACTTGGCACTATAGCTATGGGGATAATCCTAGCGCTCTTAATAGATAGCAAACTCAAAGGTACAAGAGTGTTTCAGAATATATTTCTTTTCCCAATGGCGCTTGCATTTGTTGTTACCGGAACCACGTGGGGATGGATATTTAACCCGGGTGATTTTCCGAAAGACCCTATGGGAATAAATCTCTTGTTCAAACAGGTTGGACTTTCACACCTGCAATGGGGATGGTATACAACAACCGGACACATAGGTCCTTTTAATATTGCTTTGATACCGATCATCATTGCTGCAGTATGGCAGTTATCTGGATACACTATGGCAATGTACCTTGCAGGTTTAAGGGGTATCCCAAACTCCATAATAGAAGCAGCCAAAGTTGACGGTGCAACACCGTGGCAATTGTTCTGGAAGGTGAAATTTCCACTTTTGAAACCTATTACCTTGAGCGCAATGATAATATTAGGACACATATCGTTGAAGATATTCGACTTGGTTTACGCAATGACAGGTAGCGGACCAGACAATGTCACAGATGTACCTGCTGTCTATATGTTCGAGCTTACATTTAGAGCAAACAGATATGCACTCGGTTCAAGTATATCAATAGTAATGCTTATCATGGTTGCAGTAGTTGTAATACCTTACCTCTTCTATTCGATGAGACAGCAAAAGGAGGTAAAGCTGTGAACCAATTTGACTACAGGAGATTATGGTTGTACGCATTGCTTATGGCATTTGCTATCTTCTATCTAATGCCGGTATATGTACTCTTGGCCACAGGGCTAAAGTCGTTGAAAGATGTCAGTGTCTCCACAATGTGGTTTTTCCCCATCCATCTATCACTGGAAGGTTTTGAGGGAGCCATAAAAAAACTCGGACCCAATCTAAAAAACAGCTTTATGCTTGTAATACCAGCAACGCTCATATCAGCATTTCTTGGCTCCATAAATGGATATATATTCTCGAAGGTGAGGTTTAAAGGCGATAATATAATTTTTGCTCTAATACTGTTCGGAATGTTTATACCCTATCAGAGCATACTCTTCCCACTGATAAGGTTTTTGCAGTGGATAGGATTGTATAATACCATAGGTGGCCTTGTTCTGACGCACGTGGTTTATGGAATCCCCATAACTACACTTATATTCAGGAACTACTATATGGAGGTTCCAGATGAGCTTGTTGAGGCTGCACATATAGATGGTGCAGGACTTTTTGGGGTATATTGGAAAGTTCTCATGCCGCTTTCTATACCAGCATTTGTTGTGGTTGTAATATGGCAGTTTACTAATATATGGAATGAATTTTTATTTGCTGTGACAGTAACAAGTTCTCCTGTAAAGCAACCCATTACTGTTGCCCTTGTGAATCTTGCCGGGAGCCAGGTAGTACAATGGAATATGCAGATGGCAGGGGCATTGCTCACGGCTTTACCGCCTTTGCTTATATATATCTTTCTCGGTAAGTACTTCATAAGAGGACTACTTGCTGGATCCGTAAAGGGATAAACTTTAAGGAGATATAGACATGAGGAGTTTCGCCAGCGATAACTTTTCCGGTGTACATCCAGAGATACTACAGGCCATAGTGAATGTCAATATTGATCACGAGTTTGCTTACGGCTACGATAGCTACACAAAGAAGGCTATAGAGATGTTTAGAGAAAGATTCGGAGATGTAGATGTCTTTTTTGTCTTTACTGGAACAGGTGCGAATGTCCTCGGCCTAAAAGCTATTATGAGAAGCTACGATGCAGTACTCTGTCCAGAGAGTGCCCATATAAATACAAATGAGTGTGGAGCAGTGGAATCCATCGTTGGTTCTCATATAATACCCATAACCACCAAAGATGGTAAGATATCAGTGGAGGACATAAGACATTATCTTCACCTCCTCGGTGATGAACATCACGCTCAGCCACGAGTTATTTCCATATCTCAACCTACAGAGTTTGGAACACTTTACACTACTGATGAAATAAGAGCTCTCTCTGATTTTGCACATGAAAACGGTATGTATTTGCACATGGATGGTGCAAGAATATCTAATGCAGTTGCAGCTATGGGCGTTAGTTTCAGGGAAATTACAACAGATGTAGGAGTAGACGTTCTTTCTTTTGGAGGAACAAAGAATGGAATGATGATGGGCGAAGCAGTAGTTTTTCTCAACAAGGCACTCTCCAAAGGATTTAAATACATAAGAAAACAGAGTACACAACTTGCGTCCAAAATGAGGTTTATTTCTGCACAATTTATAGCATTTTTCACCAATGATTTGTATCTGAAAAATGCCACACATGCTAACAGAATGGCAAAGCTTCTCGCAGAGGGCGTCAAGGATATACCCAAGGTAAGGATCATACAGAGGGTGCAGACCAATGCCGTTTTTGCAACTCTACCATCAGAGTATATACCAAGGCTACAAGAAGAGTACTTCTTCTATGTGATAGATGAAGATGCCTCAATAGTTAGGTGGATGTGCTCTTTTGACACTACGGAGGAAGATGTAAATGGATTTTTATCACTGCTAAAGCAGGTATTAGCTTAAGGTGAGCTCTGCCTTTCTGGGCAGTCTTAAAGCCATTACAGATGAGACTGGCAAGAAGAGTGCAGATAGAATCATTACTTCATATAACCCTATTGAGTTTATTAGCGTACTCAGAACGGTAAATATAATACTCGCAATTCCCCATGAGATTCCCATTCCAAGACTTGAAGCAACGCCTCTGTTGTTCGGAAGCATGCTTTGTATATAAGATATGTTTGAACCCATAGTAGAGTAGGAAAAGAACGATAATGCTATGTATGAGAACAACAGTATGTAAAGATTGGTAGATGAGAGCACTACCATTGCGAAAGCACTTGCAATACCTAAGGAAATAATGTTTACAATCTTTGGTCCTACCTTGTCACACACTATTGCACCTATGTAGTTTCCTAAAGCACCCGAGAGTGTCCCCAATGTGAGAAAATAGCCTATCCAAACAATTTTATAACCAAGTGAATTCAGGTAAAGCGGTATTAGAGTTGAGAAAGAGAATATAGCAACAGTTCGCAGTACAATTATGAGCATGAGTTCCTTTACCCCTCTTGCTCTTAGAGAAGACAGTATATTTCCAGAATGAACAGGTTTTTTTTCCTTTTCAATAACGTCTTCTTTTATGAATATCAGGTATAGCACTGCAATAGCAACACCAAATATGCAGAGATAAGAAAGCTTTTTCATACCCAAATGCTCTACATACCACACAGTCATGATTGGTGAGAGCGCCATACCTATGGTTCCACCT
>Ga0256914_1003768_pt1 | contig 11810 bp, 9 predicted proteins | sample HulkmetaG_FD_191571 | JGI IMG/M metagenome (GOLD analysis project Ga0256914, IMG submission 191571) | Hydrothermal chimney microbial communities from Main Endeavour vent field at the Juan de Fuca Ridge, Pacific Ocean - Hulk | ecosystem: Environmental > Aquatic > Marine > Hydrothermal vents ...
TTCGGGAGTGCTTCACAAACATACCGTGCCATTTCAAGAAATCGGTGGTGGGGTAGAGCACAAGCTTGGTACACATGTAAAAGTCGGGGCAAATGCCGAAATGATTTTTGACCAACAGGAAAATGTAGAAATCGTCACCACACCCGGCACATATGAAGAGCATGAAAAATACACCTACTCCAATCGTTCGACGTTGCTATTAACCACTTTAATTCGCACCGATTTTAAATATCTTGGTGCCGGGGCATGTGCTTTTTATTCTACGCACAGCGCGATTAAGGGACCCTCTAAACCGATTGCTTTTGGCGGAGGCTTTTTACGGCTTGGTCCGGAGAAATTTTTCGTTCGCGCCTCGCTCTATTATGATCGGCCGTTGTTTTTGAACGGATTTGGAAATCTGGGAATCGGAAGCCGCTTTAGTTCGCGCTTTGCGGGATGGATTGGTGCGAATATAGGGCCCTATGACGAGCTCGGTAGTTTGTTGAAACTTGCCTATTGGCCCAAGCCCTCCGTGCGGGTCATGATGATCATGCGCTTCGGGAAGTCGAACAACATCAATGAAAACGCTGTGGGATTGCATGTACGATTTCCGCTGCATTAGGACGGTTGGAAATTCCAGAATAACGCACTGAAGCACCCGAATGGGATGGCTTTCGTGGCGAATGGAATGCGATGAGTGGGAAAATCAAAGTGCAAGAACAGGATTCTTCCGAGAAAAACTGCTTAACGGGAAGTTCGGGATTTCTTTTTAGACTGTGTGCGTTTCGTTAGGTAATCCCCCAGCAGGATTCGCAATAAATCCGGGCGTTTTAATTCCAATAATTTCTGTTTAATCCATTCCTTGTTTTCTTTTTTGTACCAGAAAAAGAAACGATTTTGTTCGGCTTTTTCCTTTAAAGAGCGGGCAACGTACACTTTTTGCAGGGTGTAGGGATGGTAACCGGAATAATAGATTACAGTTGCCAACGTCATGGGGGTAGGGGTAAAGTCCTGCACCTGTTCCAGATGAAAGCCCATTTGTTTGGTGATGGCGGCCAGTTCGGCCATATCTTCCAGGGTGCTTCCCGGATGACTTGAAATAAAATAGGGAATGAGTTGCTGGCGTAAACCGGCTTTCCGATTGATCTCATCAAATAATTTCTTGAATTTATGGAAAAACGAGAATGATGGCTTGCGCATCAGGCGCAGCACGCGTTCGGATGTGTGTTCCGGGGCGACTTTCAAGCGGCCCGAAACATGCCGGGTAATTACTTGCTCGGCATAGGCGCGCAGTCCGTTTTTTTCTGCTTCTTCTTTTGATGCGTTTAGCAAAAGGTCGTAGCGAATGCCGCTGCTGACAAAGGCTTTTTTTACGCCCGGCACTTGAGTTACGGCGCGGTAAATTTCGGTTAAAGGGCGGTGGTCAAAATTCAGGTTGGCACAAACGGAAGGGTAAATACACGAAGCCCGTTTGCACACAGCGCACAGCGTTAAGTCTTTTCCCTGCATTTTGTACATGTTGGCCGAAGGACCGCCCAAATCGCTGATGTACCCTTTAAAATCGGGCATGCGGGTAATGGCTTTTGCCTCTTTTAAAATGGATGCCCTGGAGCGGCTGGACACAAATTTACCCTGATGGGCCGAAATGGTGCAAAAGCTGCATCCCCCAAAGCATCCCCGGTGTAAATTGATGGAATGGCGGATCATCTCGTAGGCCGGAATCGGGCCGCGCCTGGCGTATTTGGGATGGGGGAGACGCGTGTAAGGTAAATCGAATGAATAATCGATTTCTTCTTCGCTCATCGCCGGAAACGGGGGATTGACCACAACTTTTTGTTCGGCGGTTTTTTGCACCAGCACGGTTCTGGGCCTTAAAGTATTGGATTCTTTTTCGATGAATTTGAAATTTTGGGCAAAGGCTTTTTTGTCCTTTAAACAGGTTTCGTACGAAGCCAATTCCAATGTTTGCCATGCCTTGTTTTTAGGCAACGGGGCGTCGGCCTCCAGTAAAAATGCCGTCTGCGGAATGGTTTTGAGAGAAGTAAAAGGCACGCCTTTGCGCAACAGGCGGAGTAATTCGCGCAGGGGTTGTTCGCCCATGCCGTAAATAAGCAGATCGGCCTGCGTTTCGGCCAAAATTGAAGGCTTGAGCCGATCGGACCAGTAATCGTAATGAGTTAAGCGGCGCAAAGAAGCCTCCACGCCTCCGATGACTACCGGTACCTCGGGGAAGAGTTTTTTGAGAATGCGGGTGTACACGGATGTCGCGTAATCGGGACGAAAGCCGCGGGCGCCGCCCGGGGTGTAAGCATCGTTAGAACGCAGGCGTTTGCGGGCCGTGTAATGGTTGACCATAGAATCCATGACGCCGGAAGTTACGCCAAAAAAAAGCCGCGGTCGGCCGAACTTTTTAAAATCCCGTAAATCGTCTTTCCAGTTTGGCTGGGGAACCACGGCCACACGCAGGCCTTCGGCCTCTAACACACGGGCAATTACGGCCGTTCCAAACGCCGGATGATCCACATAGGCATCGCCGGAAATCAAAACGACGTCCATTTCATCCCAGCCACGCAAACGGGCTTCTTTGACGGTCGTCGGCAGCCAGTCGGTCAATGAATAATCACGATAAAAAGTTTCTCTGGGCACGCTCTTCTTCCTGAAATCGTTTTTGGGTTTGTTCCACATTTGTAACACAAATAAGCATGTGTTAATTCCGTTAATTTACACGAATTCTTGTTGTTGTCAATACAAGAGGAAATTCTCACTTTCGGACAGTAAAGAGGAACACAAAATCCGGTCGAAATTCATCGAACCTGAATTGCATTCTACCAATTAATTCTTTAATTTCCATAATTTATGATGGAAACGATTGCAGAGAATATCCGGAACATCGAGGAGCGCATCAGTCGGGCCTGCCAGCGGGCAGGTCGGGCGCCGCAGGAAATCACGTTGATTGCGGTCAGCAAAACCTTTCCGCCCGAAGTTGTGGCGCAGGCCTACGAAGCGGGATTGCGGATTTTTGGAGAAAACAAGCCCCAGGAATTGCGCGATAAAAGCAGGGTTCTGCCCGAAGACATTGAATGGCATTTTATCGGGCACCTGCAAACGAATAAGATTAAATATGTGGTGCCTACGGCACGACTGATTCATTCGGTTGATTCTCTGCACCTGGCGCAGGCGTTGAATGCTTATTGCGAAAAACATGGCCATGTGGCTTCGGTGTTGTTAGAAGTGAACACCAGCGGAGAAGCGAGCAAATTCGGATTTGCTCCGTCCGAAACCGAACAGGCGTTTGCGCAAATAGTGTCATTACCGGCTTTGCGTATTTACGGGTTAATGACGATCGGCCCTTTGACCGATGATAAAGAGAAAATCAGGGAAGCCTTTAAGACCCTGCGGCTGTTAAACGGGCGCTTGCGCGAAAAATGGGGCGCGGAAAGAACCGCGATTCTTTCCATGGGAATGAGTGGCGATTTTGAAATTGCCATCGAAGAAGGCAGTACGCACATTCGTGTGGGTACGGCTATTTTTGGTCAACGAGGGAGGTAAGTTGAAACTAACACCGATTGACATCAAAAAACAAGAATTTAAGCGTGGCTTGCGCGGATACGACCCGGATGAAGTACGCGCCTATCTGGAATTTGTTGCCGATGAGTACGAGCAGCTTTTGCAGTACAACACCCAACTGGAAAAGCAGGTGGCTTCGTACCAAACGGAATTGCGTCACTATAAAGAAGTGGAAAAAACGCTAAAGCAAACCCTGCACGAACTGCAGGAGACCTCCAAGCTTTCCAAACAAACCTCGCAGAAAGAGGCCGACTTAATCAAGCGCGAGGCACAGTTAAAAGCTTCGAAAATGGTGGAAGAGGCGAAGACCGAGGTGGAAAAAATCCGCAAAGAGCTGGCCGATTTGCAGCAGCAAAAAAATTCGCTGGTAACCCGATTGCGCTATTTGCTGCTTTCCCAGCTCGAGCTATTGGATGTTCTTCAGACGGATGACAGCGATTTGGACAACATCAAGGAAAAGACGCAGAAGTTATTCAAAGGTTCACGAAGAAGTTCACACGCCAGCAAACGGCAGCCTTCTCCGGCATCGGCAGCAGGCGAAAAAGAAAAAGAGGCTTCGGCCCGCCCGGCAAAAGCTGAACCTGAAATACGCATGCCCAAAGCGGAGCAGCCGGTAGAAAAAGCCAAAAGCGCACCGAAACCTTCTGCCAAAGAGCAAAAGAAAAACAAAGACTTTTTTAAAGATATTTTTGGTGACGACTTGAATGTGGATGATATTTTCAAAGAAAAAGAGGAGTGAATCGTTTAATCCCTATAGATTTTGTGTAAATGCCGGATAATCTTTTAAGAATCCGGAAAAGTTGGGCAACTTAAAACACAGGGAGTAACACTATGTGGTTAATCAAAATTTCAAAATGGGTATTCGTAGGGATTTTTACGATTTCACTGGTGGCCTGTTCCGGCACACGCTACGTTTCTATGGAAAATCCGGAATCGCAGGCTTCGGTGCGTATTAATTTGAAAGATGGTAGCCATCGCGAGGGCATTATTGTTACCGGTGATTCGACCAAGCTGATTTACGTGGATGCCACTACTCACGAAAAAAGTTCGATTAAATTCGATGACATTCGCAGCATTGAAAAGATCAGCCGGTATTTTGATTTTGAAGGAAATCCCATTCCGATAGCCGAAATTAAAAAGAACAAGAGTCCCAAAAACATGCTGTTGTACGGTGGTGCCGGGCTTTTGCTGGGCGCTGCGGTTGGCACGGGGGTGGGTATTGGCCTTTACGCCGCCGATCAACCCTTGCTCGCCAATGCCAGTATTTTGCTCTTTGGCGGCCTTGGTGCTTATTATTTCGGGAAGAAAGGTTTGGTTCAGGATTATGATGAAGCGGCATTTAAGGCGCGCCAGAAACGGTACGAAGAATACAAAGCCATTCGGGCCGAGAAACGTCGCCTGGAAGAATTGGAAAAGAAAAAAGCGGAATTGCTGAAAAAACTGGAAGAGAAAAAACGGAAAAAAGCAAAGGAAACCAAGTAAAATGTTCGATCGAGAAACGTATCGTAAGCAAATTGCCGAAGCGTATGAGTTTATTTTAGGCCACACTTCCGTTAAACCCGAAGTCGGGATTATTCTTGGCACGGGGTTAGGCGGTTTGGCCAAAGAAATTGAGGTGAAAGACGTTTTGCCGTATCAAGACATCCCTCATTTTCCCGTTTCGACGGTGGAAAGCCACGAAGGGAAATTGCTGTTTGGCGAATTAAGCGGCAAACAGGTGATGGCCATGCAGGGGCGCTTTCATTATTACGAGGGATACACGATGGCTCAAATTACCTTTCCCCTGCGCGTAATGAAAAAAATGGGCATTAACACGTTGCTTATTTCCAACGCGGCGGGAGGGATGAATCCCCTGTTCCGCAAAGGCGATTTAATGATTATTGACGACCACATTAATCTTTTGGGAACCAATCCGCTCATCGGACAGAATTTGGATGAATTCGGTCCCCGCTTCCCGGATATGTCCGAACCTTATTCCAAGCGCCTGATTGCCCTGGCCGAAGAAATTGCTCTGGAAAACAAAATACGGGTGCAACGTGGCGTATTTGTCGCTGTGCCGGGCCCCAGTCTGGAAACGCGTGCCGAATACCGCTTTTTGCGCGCCACCGGGGCCGATGTGGTTGGCATGTCCACCGTGCCCGAAGTGATCGTGGCCGTGCATCAGGGAATGGAAGTGCTGGGCATTTCGGTTATTACCGACGAATGCTTTCCCGAAGCACTGGAACCGGTAAACGTTGAAGAGATTATTCGGGTGGCAGCTAATACCGAGCCCAAGTTAACTTTGATCATGAAAGAAGTTGTGAAACGGTTGTAACAAGTTTATCCGTTTAATTCATAGAAAGAAAAGAAACGAACTGCTTCGTGATGCGTTAGAGAAAAAGTAAATCGGAAAAACGCAGGAACGAAGGCAAATTTGCAGTCAAAAACACAAAGTTCCGAAGATTAGGGAAAAGGAGTTAGAAGTCCATGTTTAAGGAAGTCGATAAAAATTTAAATTTACCACAGATCGAAAAACGCATTCTCGATTTCTGGAAAAAGAACGATGTGTTTAAAAAATCCGTTGAAAATCGTGAAGGTGCCCCACGCTACGTTTTTTACGAAGGGCCTCCCACGGCCAATGGTAAGCCGGGCATTCACCACGTGATGTCGCGAACGGTTAAAGATATTATTTGCCGTTTTAAAACCATGGAAGGCTATCAGGTGCCGCGCAAAGCTGGCTGGGATACGCACGGCCTGCCGGTAGAAATTGCCGTGGAAAAACAGATGGGCATTACCAATAAAAAAGATATTGAAAAAATCGGCATCGAAAAATTCAATAAAGCCTGCAAAGATTTGGTGAACAAGCACATCGAAATGAAAGAAGGCTGGCGCACGCTTACCGATCGCATGGGCTATTGGATTGATCTGGACAATGCCTACATTACTTACAAAAATGAATACATCGAATCGGTGTGGTGGGCCATCAAGCAAATTTTTGACAAAGGCCTGATTTACCGCGACTTTAAAATTGTGCCGCAATCGCCCACCATCGAAACGCCCCTTAGCTCTCACGAGCTTTCGTTGGGCTATCGCGAAGTCAAGGATCCCAATTGCTTCATTAAAGTGAAGGTACTTTCTTCGCCGGTTAAAGAAATTGAAGGCGCGCATCTTTTGGTTTGGACAACCACTCCCTGGACGCTTATTTCCAACGTGGCCATGGCAGTTGGCGCCGATATCGATTACGTTCTGGTCAAAAATACGCGCAAGATCAAAAGCAAAGAAGGCGAAAAGACAGTCGAAGATAAATTGGTGCTGGCCGAAGCGCGTTTGCAGGTGCTGGATGGCGAATACGAGATTTTGGCCCGCTTCAAAGGCCGCGAACTGTTCGGAACCGTGTACGAGCAAATTTTCGATTACCTGAAAATTGATCGCGAAAAGTACCCCAATGCACTCACCGTGCTTATCGGCGATTTTGTAAGCACCGAAGATGGTTCCGGTATTGTGCATCTTGCTCCGGCATTCGGTCAGGACGACTACGATATGTCCAAAAAATACAATTTGCCTTTCCTGCAGCCGGTAACTCCGGGCGGACGTTTTACCGACGAAGTGGGTGAGTTCTCCGGAAGAACGGTTAAAACGTTTCAATACGTTGACCATGTGGAAGAAGGCGTCGACAAGGACATCGTCAAAAAATTGAAAGAACTGGGTAAACTTTACCGCAACACCTTTGATTACGTACATAGCTATCCGCATTGCTGGCGTACCGACAACCCCATTATTTATTACGCCCGTGAGTCGTGGTTCATCGATTCGCCGCGCTACAAGGAACAAATGGTGGAATTGAACAAAACCATCAATTGGAATCCGCCGGAAATTGGAACCGGGCGCTTTGGCAACTGGCTGGAAGATGTGAAAGAATGGTCGCTGTCGCGAGACCGCTATTGGGGAACGCCGCTGCCTTTGTGGGTGAGCGAAGACAAAGAAGATATTATTGCCATCGGTTCCATCGAAGAATTAAAGCAGGGCTTGTACGAAAAAGAAGACGGTACGCGGGTTCCGGTAAGCGAAATGATGGACGAACTGGATTTGCATCGCCCGTTTGTGGATCGCATTATTTTCGAGAAAGACGGCAAAATTTACCGCCGTACTCCGGAAATTATCGATGTGTGGTTCGATTCGGGTTCCATGCCTTTTGCTCAATTCCATTATCCGTTCGAGAACAAAGAGGTATTCGAGCAGAATTTCCCGGCCGACTTCATCGCCGAAGGCATTGACCAAACACGCGGCTGGTTTTACACGCTGCACAATATTGCAACCGTTTTGTTCAACAAGCCGGCCTTTAAGAATATTATTGTAAACGAGCTCATTCTGGACAAAGAAGGCCAGAAGATGAGTAAATCGCGCGGGAATGTGGTTTTCCCGCTGGAAATGATGGATAAATACGGTGCCGATCCGCTGCGCTGGTATTTTATGTCGGTCAGTCCGCCGTGGATTCCCAAGCGCTTTGACGAATCGGGATTGCAGGAAGTTGTCCGCAAATTCTTTTCCACATTAATGAATGTTTATTCTTTCTTTGTAATGTACGCCAATCTGGACGGATACAGCGGCAAAGAAGAAGCGGTACCTTTCGAAGACCGGCCGGAGATCGATCGCTGGATCCTTTCACGTTTGTACACGGTGATGGATCGGGTGAACACCAGCCTGGATAATTATGACATTACGCGTGCGGTGCGCGCCCTTGCCGATTTTATGATTGACGATGTTTCCAATTGGTACGTACGCCGCAATCGTCGGCGTTTTTGGAAAGCGGAAGCCGGCAGCGATAAGCTGGCCGCGTACCAGACCTTGCACGAAGTTCTTTACCTGTTCGCCCAGCTTATGGCTCCGATGGCACCGTTTACGGCCGAAGAAATCTATTTGAATTTAAAACCGGAAAATGCACCGCTAAGCGTGCATCTGAATGACTATCCCAAATTAAACGAAGAGCGCAAAAAGCGTCAGAATCCTGCCCTGGAAAAGGAAATGGAGCTGGCTCAACGCGTTGTTTCGGCCATTCGTTCTTTGCGGAATGACAAACAAATTCGGGTGCGCCAGCCTTTGTCTCGTGCGCTTGTTTTTGCCAAAAACAAAGAAGACCGGCAGGCTGTCGAGAAAATGGCCTCCATCATCAAAGAAGAAGTAAACGTAAAAAACATCGAATTGGTGAACAGCGATACGGAACTGGTAAACCGTAAGGCGAAGCCCAATTTCAAGACCCTGGGCGCCAAAGTTGGAAAATTGATGGGGCCGCTGGCCAATGCCATCAAAAACTTTAGCAATGAACAAGTGCTTGAACTGGAACAAAAAGGCTTTATTCACGTCAATGTGGAAAATCGGGAAATTAAGCTGGAAAAAGAAGATGTGATCATTAGTACCGAGGCCAAAGGCGAATTTGCCGTTACTTCCGACGAGCATTTGACCATTGCTCTTGATCTGCATTTGACGCCGGAATTACTGGAAGAGGGATTCGCGCGTGAATTTGTGAATCGTGTGCAGAATTTACGAAAAGAGGCCGGATTTGAGGTGACCGATCACATTCTCATTCAGGTGGATGGTTTAAATTCGGAAAAAGAACAAGCTCTGCAGAACAGGGAAGAATACATTCGCAACGAAACTCTGGCCGATGCCCTTAGCTTCGGTTCTATTACCGCACCTTTTTCCAGGGAAGTAAAAATCGACGATTTGAAGTTTAAAATTGGTTTGGTGAAATCAACTTAGGGGAGTATAGATTAATGGATCAACAACAATTAGACCATTTCCGCCAGATTATTTTGAAAAAGCGGGAAGAAGTATTAAAGAATCTGGAATATTTGCGTTCGACCATTCTGGATTCTACCACACGCGAGGCAACCGGGGATCATTCGGCCTATTCATTTCACATGGCCGATCAGGGTACGGACAATATGGAACGGGAAAAAGCCTTTTTGTTTGCCTCACGGGATGAGAAGTATTTAAAACAATTGAATGATGCTTTGCAGCGCATCGAAAACGGCACCTTTGGTATTTGCCGTGTTTGCGGCAAGGAAATTTCGAGCAAACGTCTGGAAGCCGTTCCCACGACGACAATTTGTTTCGATTGCAAAGTAAAAGAACAAGGTTAACCCGGAAAATGATTTCATGAGGCAGAAGAGCTTATCTTATGGTGTGATGGTGGTTGTGATTGTTGCAACCTTGTTTCTTGATCAGTTGACCAAATACATCATTAAAAGCAGTATGACCCTTGGAGAATCCATCCCGGTGCTGGGTAATTTTTTTCGGATTACCTATGTGGAAAATCCCGGGATGGCTTTTGGAATTCGCATCGAAAATCCTACCACTTTTGCCGTCGTTTCTATTTTTGCTGCGTTGTTGGTTTTCTATTATCTCTACCGTTTGCGTAAGCAGGGATGGGTGCTGCAAACCGCTCTTAGTTTAATTGCCGCCGGTGCCATCGGAAACCTGCTCGATCGGTTTTTGTACGGGAAAGTGGTGGATTTTTTGGACTTCGAATTTTTTGACGTTTCTATTCCACCTTTCAAATTTTTGTTCTTACACTTTCCCGGTTACAGTATGACGCGCTGGCCGGTGTTTAATGTGGCCGATTCGGCCGTGACCATTGGCATGATTCTACTCATTGGCTACATCCTTCTGGAAGGGGACCCATTGAAGAATCTGTACCATTCGGAAGGGGAAAAGGCCGAATCCGGGTCATAGTACGCCTGCAAAACCAATCGTAAAAAACATCAAGCAACGGATAGGTAGTGGAAGAGCATAAAACGATTATTATCGAAAAAGATCACATCGGTTACCGTCTGGATGTTTTCTTAACCTCTCAATTCAAAGATTTTAGCCGTTCCTATTTTAATCGCCTGATTAAAAGCGGGCACGTGCTCATCAACAATGCCCCGACAAAAAGCGGGTACATTTTACGCCTTGGCGATGAACTGACTGTCCGGTTTGTTCAGCAAGAAATCGACATGGCACCCGCCGAAATTCCCCTCAATATTGTATTTGAAGATCGTGATATTTTGGTGATTAATAAACCTGCCGGTCTGGTGGTACACCCGGCCAAAGGGAACGAAAGCAATACACTGGTCAATGCTTTGTTGCATTACACTTCGGAGCTGGCCGACACGGGGGCTTATTTTCGTCCGGGTATTGTGCACCGTTTGGACAAGGATACTTCCGGGTTGTTGGTGGTGGCCAAAAACGATCTGGCCCGGCGCAAATTACGCCGTCAGTTTGACACCAAGCAAATTTATCGGGTGTATTGGGCATTGGTCTGGGGAGATTTTGCGGAAGAAAGCGGCACCGTGCGCGAATCCATCGCGCGAAGCCGTAAGAACCCCATGAAATTTGTGGTCGATGTGCGGGGTAAAGATGCGGTAACGCATTACCGTGTGCTGCAGCGATTCCGCTATGTTACGTTGCTGGAATTTAAACTGGAAACCGGTCGTACACACCAGATTCGTGTGCATGCCAATTATTTGAAACATCCGGTATTTGGCGATCAGTTGTACAACGGCCGGGAGACCCAACTGATGCGTCTGCCGGAAAATTTGCGCAAGCGGGGGCAGCATCTGTTGAAAATGATGCCCCGTCAGGCCTTGCATGCCAAAGAATTGACCTTTCTGCATCCTCGCACGGGTGAACGGGTACGCTTTGAAGCCCCTTTGCCCGATGATATGCAAGCCGTTCTGGAAAAGCTGCCGGATATGCTTTTGCTGCCCACGGAAGGGGATTTTTGATAATTACGAAATAAAAATTGGGGGCTGGCACGGGGCGGAAGGAAAAAGGAAAAATGAAAAATGAAAAAGGGGGGAAAGGCGGCCGGTGCCTCGATACGTCCCGGCAAGCCGGGACTACTCGGCAATCGGCAAGAGAATGACGAATTGTCCGGCGGGTGACACGGAGGAAATGAAAAGGGAAAAATGAAAAAAGGAAAGAACGCCGGTTGCCGGGTGTCCCGATACATCAGGACGTACCGAGGCACTGCAATTGGCATGCATTCCTTTCGCCCTTGTACCCTTAACTAACTTGCCTCCACCGGATTACCCGATTTAACCAATTTTCGGCCAAAATCCCGAAGAGATTTTTGGAAATAGCTCCCAATTCCTTGGGGGGCTGGGGGTAGAACCTCCACCAAACGCAAAGACGTCCCGGATGGACCTTTGATGATGGGTGTGGCTTAACCGTCCCTACGGGACGGAAGAAGTGGGACGCCCCTGTCCCGCCATTAAAATGGCGGGTTAATCTTGGGGCATCCT
>Ga0256914_1003769_pt1 | contig 11810 bp, 11 predicted proteins | sample HulkmetaG_FD_191571 | JGI IMG/M metagenome (GOLD analysis project Ga0256914, IMG submission 191571) | Hydrothermal chimney microbial communities from Main Endeavour vent field at the Juan de Fuca Ridge, Pacific Ocean - Hulk | ecosystem: Environmental > Aquatic > Marine > Hydrothermal vents ...
GGAAACATATCTCTTATCCATATGAAGAAAAGAGGAGTGGCAGTTACTGCAAATCCGTAGGCACAGCCAAGATGCACCGTCCTGGCCCAAAGTATTCCAGCACCACCGCCAAACAGCTTTGCAAAAACTATCATAAGACCTGTTATTACAAGCAACGTGAAAAATACAGCACACAACCAATGCAAAAACCTTACAAGAGAAGAATAAAACCATACTTTTTTGCCTGAATGGTCAAACTCTTTTGGCCCAATCGTTATATAATGCAACAGAAAGACAAGAGGAACTCCGAATATCACGGGCAGGTAAAACCTGCAAAGGTTATTTATAAAGGCAATAAAGTCTGGAGCATAATGTTGCCAGTCTTGGGGCACCAACCCGAATTCTCTAAAAATCTGGGGGGTGGAGACAAAACCGGATTTCCTTAGAAGCGTTTCAGAAGCAAACACCAAGCAACAACCGAGCACATAGACTGTTACAATGCCCAGCTGACATATACTGCGCCCTTGCACAACGCCCTTCATCCCCTCACCCAAATCAACTATAACTAATAAGCAACAGACCAGCCAGGGGCCTTAGAGCCTGTTCCCCTCTTGGCCACCCTTTCCTGGAATATGCGTGAAATTACGTCTCCATCTCCTGCAAGGAGTGCCTTTGTAGAACACATAGCAGCACATAGAGGAACCTTGCCCTCGGCGATCCTGTTCTGACCATACAGGCGCCTTTCCTTCTCGCTGAAGTTTGGTGCTGGTCCTCCTGCACAAAAAGTGCACTTGTCCATGACACCGCGCTTTCCAAAGATATCCCCCTTGGGGAACTGGGGCACACCGAAAGGACAGGCGATAAAACAGTAACCGCATCCGATACAGACATCCTTGTTTACCAGCACTATACCGTCATCGCGTTGATATATGGCACTAACAGGGCAAACCGCTATGCAGGGAGCATCTGAACAGTGCATACATGCAATAGAAATGCTCTTCTCGCCAGGTTTACCCTGATTGATGGTAATTACCCGCCTCCTATTTATGCCCACCGGGACACCATTACCTTCCTTGCAGGCTATCACACAGCCCTTGCAATCGATGCAACGTTCTACGTCACACAAGAACTTCATCCTTGCCATTTTCTAACCTCCCTGCTCCATCAGGCCTTGCTTACTTGGCACAGACCTTCCTTAGTTCCCTGTATCTGGGTAATGATGTCATAGCCATAGTTGGTAACAATATTTGCTGGCTCACCTATTGCGTAAGGTCTACACCCATCAGGATAGTTAGCAGATAAATCCCGCCCCATAAACATACCGCCAAAATGGTAGGGCATAAAAATTGTTTTATCATCTACTCTATCCGTCACCTTTGCCATAACCCTGATCTTGCCCTGTTCGGGAGACTCTATCCACACCATGTCTCCGTCTCTTATGCCAAGGTTATTTGCAAGACGAGTGCTAATCTCTGCATACATATGAGGTGCTAGCTCGGCAAGATACTTGTTGCTCCTGGTCTCCGCTCCACCCCCCATGTGTTCAACCATTCGGCCTGTGATAAGAACATATGGATACCTCTTGACCAGTTCCGGCTTTTGTTCACTCTTAAACCTTGTGTAAACCCTATACTGATCTTTCTTGTCTGGATACGTAGGATACTTTGCAATGAGATCAGGCCTTGGCGAATGCAAAGGCTCCCTGTGAACCGGCACCTGATCAGGGAAGTTCCAGCACACGCACCGTGCTCTTGCATTTCCAAAGGGTGCCATTCCTCGCCTAATAGCCTCTTTTATGGTCTTCTGTGAAAGATCGGTTTTCCAATTTGTACCAGGTACTATATCTTTAAATTCTGGATATCCTCCTTTTACTTCGCTTCCAGGATTGTATACCCCCTCTGCAGCAAGCAAGTTCTCTTTTCTACCATCCCAATAGGTATGTTCTGTGCCGAAACGCGCCCTGAATGGCAGACCTCCCTTGGCCACTGGTTTTGAAATGTCGTATAGAATTGGTGTCCCGGGATGGGTCTCAGTCCAGCATGGCCAGGGAAGACCGTAGTATTCACCATCGCAAGGCCCTCCCTTTGCCTGCAGGGTATCCACGTCAAAGGTTTCCCAGTGGAGAGTGTGTTTCTTTATCCTTTCTGGCAGTGCACCATTATATCCAATAGTCAAAGACCCCTTACAAAGCTCTCTAGTGATATCATCTGGAATCTTCTTGATGTTTTTGTAAAATTTGTCATGGAAACCAAACCGTTTAACCATTTCGTCCATAATCCAATAGTCTTCTTTAGAGTCATGGACAGGATCAACTACCTTGAATCTCCACTGAAACTGACGAGAGCTAGAAGTAACGCTTCCCTCAGACTCGTATTGGCTAGAAGATGGAAGCAAATATACGTTGTCTTTTTCACAGGCTGCAGCAGTCATAGTTGGAAAAGGATCAATTATCACCACTAGATCCAGCTTATCCAGCGCCTTCTTCAACTTGTGATACTGGCTCTGGGAATTGGAGGCGCAGCCCCAGAAGACAACCGCCTTTATAGGCGTATACTGGCTGATCTTGTCCTCCTGGATGACACCCTGATACCAACGGGCCAGGGTAAATCCCTTCTTGTTCATGTATTCCTTAGAGTGGAACCTGGACTTCATCCATTCGTAGTCTACCCCCCATACCCTGCACCAATGCTTCCATGAACCATCCTTGATACCATAGTAGGCAGGGAGAGAATGGGACAACACGCACATATCGGTTGCCCCCTGGACGTTATCATGGCCGCGGAAGATGTTAGTTCCACCGCCAGAGACGCCCATGTTTCCAAGAACGAGCTGCAAGATGCAAAGGGCCCTTGTGTTGCTGGAGCCGATGGAGTGCTGGGTCGCACCCATACACCATACAACTGTTCCCGGCCTGTGGGTGGCAAGGAGCTTGGCTATACGCTTTACCTCTGATGCCGGGATCCCTGTAATATCTTCCACTACCTCTGGGGTATAGTGTTTAGCAGACTCAACCATTTCAGGGAAACCGGCGACCCTCTTTTGGATAAAATCCTTGTCATGCCATCCATTGGACACAATCTCATTAATCAGGCCCATAACAAAAGCCGTATCTGTCCCAGGACGAATGCGCACATAATCCGTTGCCTTTGCCGCAAGCTTGGTAAAACGCGGGTCAACAACAATTACAGGCGCGTTGTTAACCTCCTTTGCATAAAGGATATGCTGCAAAGCCACTGGATGTGCCTCTGCAGCGTTTGAACCTATCATAAAGACCAACTTTGAATGCCGGATATCGTTCATGCTGTTGGTCATGGCCCCGTAACCCCATGTGTTGGCGACACCTGCCACCGTGGTGGAGTGTCATATTCGGGCCTGGTGATCTATGTTGTTAGTACCCCAGAAGGCGGCAAGTTTCCTCTGCAGATAGGCCATCTCGTTTGAGACCTTGGCGCTGCCGTTCCAATGGACCGCGTCAGGGCCGTCCTTTTCCCTGATCTCCATAAGCTTGGAACACACTTCGTCCAGAGCCTGCTTCCAAGAAATCTTCCGCCACTTTCCGTTTACGCGCTTCATGGGAGAAGTGAGCCTCTTTTCGCTGGTTACCATGTCTATAGCTCCCGCTCCCTTGCAACAGTGGCCTCCCCTGGAGATTGGATGGTCAGATGCTACCTCTTGACGCACCCACACGCCGTTCTGAACCTCAGCCTTTATACCACAACCTACAGCACAATGGGTACATACGGTACGAACGATTTTAGAACCAGGATACGCTTCTTTCTTTTCCTCAGCCCTTAACTCTTTTACCACCTTTGGCCCAAGATTTATTCCGGCAACTGCCGCAGTAGCAGCAGCGATCTTCATAAAAGAACGCCTGGCAAGTCTTGGATTTATAGTAAATTTCGAAACCGAAACGTTTTTGGAGCCATAATCAGAAGTACTTTTAACCATCCTTCTGGAAGCCATACAAAACCTCCTTTTTAATCAGTCCAACAGGGAATCGTAATATGCCCTGAACTCTTTTGTCTCCCTGTAGAGTATTTCCTGGTCATTGCCAGGCACTGAAGATGCATCAGAGGCCTGGGTCTCTTTTGAAATTGCAGAAGCAAGAAAGGCTGCTGCTCCAGCTGCAAATATTCCCTTGATAAAAGAACGTCTATTGTCATCTGGAAAATTTTTATCTTTCATGCCCCCTCCTTAGTTGGCTCGTCCTAAATAGCCTGATCTGAAGGAAACAGGCTCTGCTCAAGACCCAAAAATGTTTTGGCAACATCAAATACTGCCACATATATTGGAAAGCCTTCAAGGGTTCCTAACACCCTTGAGGCACCTTTTACAACAGGAATAAGGTATCCTTCCAGCACCTTCTGCTGCCCTTTGAGAAGATCTTCCATCGATTTGCCATCTTGCCTTTGGATCAAATGCATCATCACATCTATCAAGAATATCAAGTGATCCTCTGGCTCCTTAAAATTTTCTACCTTTCCTATGTTAAGGTTATAGAGCAACTGCCTCAGATTTACAAGACTTGGGCCCATAATTTTCCCATCTATATAGTAAGAGGCACAGAGTTGGATCATGTTGGCGCTAAAGGGATTTTCAAAAAGTTCATAATATTCATTTTGACATCCAATGAGCCCGCCCTGCTCAAGGGCATTACCAAGGGGAAAAAGGGCCTTGTCTAGGGATGCCGAACCGGTTTCAGATGTCATGGCGTCAAGAAGCTTAATCCAGTAGTCAAATTTTTCCTGATTTGGAGGAACATCTAAAAATGAACGCACAAAGGCATATAGAACAAGTCTGGCTGTTTGTATCTCCCTGTAATTATTCTCCAAGGGCATCCTCCATCATTGCAACAGCTCGGCATTCCTCACACATGAATAAAACCTCCAGCTCTTTACCTGTATATCTGCCACAGTCTCTCAATATCTTAACAGTACGCTCAAAGCTCTTTTTGTTACCAAAGACCTTGCCACATCTTTTACACTTGACAACATCATCTTTAGCAAGGATTTTGTAAGAAAAAAAATCGTTAGCCAAAACAAGGTCCGGTGTAAGACTGAGGGCCCTTTCAGGACATATTTCCTCACACGCCTTGCAATTTATGCATAGGCCCCCGTTAAAAACAAGGCGTAACTCATCTGCCTCTTCCACTTGCAAGGCCTCTTGATTACACACATTAAGACAAGCCAGGCAAACACTGCAGTCCTCATTAACACTGGCTGTTGCAAAAAAATCAGTTTGTATCTTTGATACAGTTTTTTGACGTCCTGTGGAAAATTCTTCAACAACTAAGGCTCTCAACAGCTGGTTGAGAAGCTTACGTCTGTTACCAAGGCTTACCCCTGACAAACCTGGTATATTAAGACCTTGTTTTAAATCATTATTCAAAAAATGTGTGTCCATTAAGAAGCTCTCTAGCTCTCCAGAAGCACAAAATTCAATAGGGAAGACATTTTTTTCACACAAAGAAAGTCGCTTTAAAATATTATTGATAAATAAGGCATGCTGGCCAACTGGATCTTTTTCCAAAGAAGTGTCATTTGAAACAATGACCACCCGTTTAAATCCAAGGCAAAAAAGATATATGAAATGAACAGGACCGAGGCTTGCTGGTTGTGGATGCTCCAGGAAAAACACCATTTCAAACCTTTTGTTGCTGGCCTTCCACCAGAACTCTTTCAAGACATTTTGCGTTCCTATTACTAAAGTGAGGCCAGGATCAAGATAAAGTTTACTAAAATATTTGAAAAACAATGGATCGTTAAATCTTTCATAAGACATTGCACCGGTTGGACATATGCTTACGCATCTTCCACATTCTTTACACCTTGCCTGATCTATCCAAATGCCCTTTGGGCCTGTTTTTATGGCGCCTTCAGGGCAAACCGCAAGACACCTCTTACAGCCAAGATCAAGCCTAGGGACAAAGGCGCAGTATTCAACTTGATGCACCACCGCCTCTTCCACTTGAAAGGTGCCTATCTTTGAAAAAAGTATAGGCAACGTATCTGTTGTAAAAAAACGTCCTTCAAATTCAACCTCCACAGGCAGAGAAAGCCTTTTATCTTTAACAACAAGGTCTGCCTCTTCCCGAACACATTCTAACCTATGGAGATCGATGGCTCCCCTTGGACACTTTCCAACACAGTCTCCGCAAAGGGAACAAGATTCCAGATCAATTTCAGGGCTACTCAATATCGCCTCTTCTTTGCATACAGATACGCATTGTCTGCACATGCTGCAAAGAGATGGGTCAAGTGGTAAAGGACGCTGATACTCGATAGTCAGCCTTCCCTCTTCTGATAGTGAAAATGATATTGATGACTTTGTCTCTAGCCTTATTGGCAAGAGCCTAAGGACCCCACTGTATATGGAGAGAAAACCGTCTATAAAATCCTGATCCGAACTCAAAACTGCCACAGAAGGTTCAAAAACCCTTAAATAAGACCTAACAGACAAGGATTCAGTCCGAAATTTTTCGCAAAGGGCTATCCTTTTAAGCTCCTCCTGTGAAAACGAGGCCATATCGGCATTCAAACAGAGGGTGGGGGAGAAGATTATTTGATCTGATTCTTTGTCTGTAATTGGGAAACCCGCCTTAAGAACAGTTTCTTTTTGGCCTGTTTCAGGCTCTTCAGCCTTTACTAACGTTAGGATGCCAGTACTGTCTCTTGCCAGGCAATAGTTCTCCTGCTGCATATCTATTCCTCCTGACAGATGGCCATAAGCCTTCCCGAGCCCTTCCATCCAGCCGAACGGATATCTTTTAGAAGAGTTACAGGGACTTCCCACTTATTAAGAGGGCTTATGAGATAAAAACCATCCACAAAAGCTGCAGTTTCTTCCATAAGGGCACGAACTATATCAATTCCCTCCTTCCGCTGGTCTTCCACCTTTTCAAAACGCCTAAGCCTCTTTCTTATCCTTCTAGGTATAGTGATTCCTGGAAGCTCGTTATGCAAAAATTCAGCATTCCTGGCAGAAATCAAAGGGAAAAGCCCTGGAAGCATGAGAAGATTTAGATGTGAGGTCATTTCCATCATCTTTTCGATTGTTTCAGCATCGAATATGGGTTGCGTCATCACAAAATGCGCTCCAAGGACGGCTTTTTTTTCTAAACGCCTTATTTGAAGATCGGGATTTGAAGGTCTGAAGCTAAAAGCCACACCTATTGAAAAATCCGTATGTCCTCTCATATCCCTGCCTGCCAAGTTTGTACCTTGATTGAACCCGGAAATCATCTTTACCAGGCCAAAAGAGTTCAGATCGAAGACACCGCTAACCCCCGGCTGGTCACTTGACGAGGCCGGATCTCCAGTTACTGCAAGTATGCCCCTTATACCGAGAAAGTGGGCGCCCATGACCTGTGTCTGAAGCCCAAGGACGTTTCTATCTCTGCCAGTCAAATGAATAACAGTCTCGATCCCCACATCCCTTTTTATGAGATGTGCCAGGGAAAGGTTGTCTGCACGAAGTACGGCAAGGGGATTTTCTGCCAAGGTTATGCAGTCTGCTCCGCCTTCTTTCAATGCCCTTGCACCCTCTAGAACGTGCTCTATATCAAGGTGAGGTGGAGGATCAAGCTCCACGAAGACCGGTAGCCTAGATCTGTCAAGCCGCCTCAACAGACCACCTGGAGCACTGCCAGTCACAGCCTTTCTGCCCTGTCTGTCTTCCCTGATGGCCACCTGGGCTATCCTGGCCTTTTTCGACCTCAAATGGAGCCTCTTCTTGAACTCATGAATATGGGCAGGGGTGGTGCCGCAACATCCGCCCACAAGGCGCACGCCCATTCTAACCATCTCCCCAACCTTCTCGGCCATATACGACGGAGGCGTAGAGTACACCATTCTGAAATCTATCACCTCTGGTATACCCGCGTTTGGAAAGGCCGAAAGGGGAATCTCCTCCCTCAGAGGCGAAAGATGTTCTATGGCTTGCAACATGTTTTTCACACCGCGACCGCAATTGGTCCCAAAACAGTCGCATCCGGCCTCCATGGCCTTGCGTGCACAAGAAGAGGCATCCAGACCATGGGCAGTCATGCCATGGGATGGAAAGACCATCTGGGCAACCACAGGCATGTCATCACTAACTGCCTTGGCCATCTTTATGGCTATCAGCAGCTCCTCAAGATGGGTGAAGGTTTCGAGGATTACAAGGTCCACAGAGGCCTGAACCAGGGCCTCTATCTGTTCCCGAAAGGCCTCTTCTACATCTGATTCAGAAAACTCGTCCAAATCCAGGGGGAACTCGATACCTGTCGGCCCGACAGAACCCGCAACGAATATGTCGTGGCCTGCCGCCTTTCTGGCAATTGTAGCCCCTGCCTCGTTTATCCTTTTAACAGAGAGATTCTTGCCCAGATGACCGAGCCTGAACCTATTGGCACCAAAGGTATTGGTTTCAATGAGCTGGCTACCTGCCCTTATATATTCCTCATGAACCGAATAGACCAGATCAGGATCTGAGACATTCAAAAGATCAGTGTTAGTACCTAGACCTATACCTTTTTCGTAAAAATAGGTCCCAAGGGCACCGTCTGCCAAAAGAGGGCCTTCCATCAAGGCCTGGATGAACTTTTTTGCCATATTGCAGGTTCCTCAATGTCCATTTTGACAATCTTCTATCACAATCTGCCAGTTCTTGCGTGCTTAAAATTCATAGTCTTTTTCCTCTGAAAATACAAACATAAATAAGATGCAGGATCTTTGCCCAATTTCCGGAAACAACATACCCGGCCATCACAAGAAAGCTCTTTTCCAGGCAAAATAAATTTGGATAAACTGTTACGGAATAAGCTGTCGTACTATAAGGGGTGGATGTCTAAAGAGCAGATAATAAAAAACGCCAGATTTCATTCAAGCAAAAGTAACGTGGGACGAAACCTAGATCTTTTCAATAGTAGGCTCAGATGAGCCCTTCTGATTTTTCGCCAAACACCTCTGCGCTGAATACGAGTATTTGGGTGTTTGGATCTTTCCAACAGCCGGGCATCATACCAGCCTTAAGGCAGGTCTGGTCGAGAAAGGTATAGCGATCCCAGCCATATTCAGTTGCAACTTGTGGCAAAAGCACCCCGTGATAAGGTCCATTAATCAGATAGATGCCATGTTTTCCAACCTTTATATCTTCCGGACTAGAGACCGGCTCTAAGGGAGTAAGTGCAGAGATTTCTATGTCAATCTCCTTTAACTCTTGCGGTTCAAGTGGTTTGAATCTTGGGTCTTGAAAGGCGGCTGCAATGGCCATGTCTGCCACAGTTTCATACAAGGGCTTCTCGGAAACGAAGTTACCTATACAGCCTCGTAGTTGGCCATGTTTGTGCAAGGTAACAAAGGCCCCTCTTTTTTCCAATAACCCCGAACTTGATACCAATGGCAGCTCTAGTGCCTTTCCCTGCAACTCTGCTTCAATGGCAGCCCTAGCAAGTCTTAATAAGAATATCTTTTCTTCCTTTGTCAGTGCCATACCTGCCTCCTTTAAAACTTTATAGGCGCCAGTAACGAATATTTGCCCCTTCAAAATCTTTTTGCGTGAACATGCTTTTGACATCCACGACAACACCTTTATCAGGTGTAAGCATTTGAATTACCCTTTGGGGTCCTTCTTTAATATAATCATCATGCGCCACCGCCAATATAACCGCATCAGAATTTGGAGGCAGATCTTTAACAAGCTTTAAACCATAGACCATTTCTGCTTCCCTTGGATCAGCAAGGGGATCATGAACAAGAGGTTCTATCCCATAATCTCTAAGTTCGGCAATAATATCCATAACTTTTGTGTTCCTGATATCAGGGCAATTTTCCTTGAATGTAAGGCCAAGAACAGAAACTCGAGCACCTTGCACACGCACCCCTGCATGGATCAGTTCTTTCACCGTGCGTTGGGCTATATAGGCTCCCATGGAATCGTTTATGCGCCTGCCAGCGAGTATCACTTCTGGTCTGTAGCCGGTCATTTGGGCACAATATGTCAGGTAATATGGGTCAACACCAATGCAATGTCCCCCTACCAGTCCGGGTCTAAATGGAAGAAAATTCCATTTGGTACATGCAGCATCAAGGACTTCTTTTGTATCAATGCCAAGACGGTTAAAAATTATGGCCAACTCATTCATGAGCGCAATATTTAGGTCTCTTTGGGTATTCTCAATCACTTTAGCCGCCTCTGCCACCTTTATACTGCTAGCCCGATAGACACCGGCTTCTACAACCAATTCGTATAATGCTGCTATTGTTTCTAAGGTCTCTTTATCTTGGGCTGCAACCACCTTTACTATTTTAGATAGAGTATGTTCTTTATCTCCAGGATTTATGCGTTCGGGGGAATAACCAACCTTGAAATCCGTGTCGTTTGATAAACCAGAAACCCTTTCAAGAATAGGAACACAAACGTCTTCCGTTACGCCTGGATAGACAGTAGATTCATATACCACTATTGTGCCAGGAGTTAGTGCCTGACCAACTAGCTCAGATGCTGATTGTATGTGTCGAAGGTCTGGTAAATGAGCATTAGTAATTGGGGTTGGGACAGCAACAATGATTGCCTGGGCCTGCTTTAGCTCTTCTGGATTGGCAGTAAAGGAAAGTTTAGTGGCCTCTGTAAAGTCTCTTTCTGAGACTTCTCCTGTTGGATCAGATTTGTTTTTAAAGTTCTCTATCTTTTCTTTACTAATGTCAAAACCTATGCAGTTAATCTTTTTGCCAAAGGCAACGGCCAAAGGCAGACCAACATAACCCAAGCCAACGATTCCGACAGTATCTATCTTCATCAGGAAATTTTCCTCCTTTAAAAGTATCCATTTATCTTATCGTTAAATTTATCAGTTACAATACTGTAAGATACGAATAATTCTTGTTAGTGCCAAAAGATTAGAGGTCTGCATATTAAATAAATATGATTTTTTTTATCTGCTTTATTGACATTCTTTTTAAAACATGCTATTAAATAGTAAAAATTATCAAAAAGGATTCGATTCTGAATGAGAATTACAAACCAGCGGGAAATAATTTTGGAAGAGCTCCGAAAACTTAAAACCCATCCTACGGCTGACGAGCTTTATGAGGTAGTAAGAAAACGGCTTCCCAGAATTAGCATCGCGACTGTTTACAGAAACCTAGAGAGGTTGTCAGAGGCCGGGATGATACATAAATTAGAATACGGTGGCCGTCAGAAAAGGTTTGATGGAGATATAAGCCCCCATAGCCATGTTTTTTGCGTAAAATGCGGCAGGATATCAGATGTGAAAACCAGGGATGACTCAGAGATATTAGACATGGTTTTGGATTCCAGGGGCTATAAGATCCTAAAATGCGGTGTCCAGTTTGAGGGAATTTGTCCATTCTGCCAGCAAAACAACAGATCTCAAAAAGATTAAAAGCATATATTTTCATTTTCAAAATATTATGTAATAAATAGATAGAATAGGAGGTAAAATGGCTTGCAAGCGTAAGAAAACGGGAGAAAAAGAGTTAAGGCTCACTGAAGAGCAAAAGAGGATTCTTATGGCAATGGCTGAGATGGAAGGACCTGTAGCCTCAAAAGATATAGCAGAGGCAACAGGAATCCCCTCAAAATCCCTTAGCTGCAGGATAAGAAGTCTAAGGACAAAGGGGCTTCTTGATAGCCCTTCAAGGTGCAAATATGAAATTACAGAGGCAGGTCGTCAGGCAATAGAAGCCTGAGTCGCATCTCTTTCAAAAAAAGAAATTAAAAGACATAACAGCTAATAAGAAAGAAAGGAAAAAAATAACAGAACAATGAAATCACTTAAGGGTACAGAAACAGAAAAAAATCTTTTAAAGGCCTTTGCCGGGGAATCACAG